>Ga0209404_10001854_pt1 | contig 13649 bp, 11 predicted proteins | sample TroAtlMetagenome_2_FD_187447 | JGI IMG/M metagenome (GOLD analysis project Ga0209404, IMG submission 187447) | Marine eukaryotic phytoplankton communities from Atlantic Ocean - Tropical Atlantic ANT8 Metagenome (SPAdes) (version 2) | ecosystem: Environmental > Aquatic > Marine > Oceanic...
TCACATACGCAGTAAAAAGGAGAGCCGAAGGTCGGAATTGAACCGACGACCTATTCATTACGAATGAATTGCTCTACCCCTGAGCTACTCCGGCTTTTAATATTTCTTATCAAGAAATTCATACTAGTTTGATGTTCAGTCCTGTCAATTCTGAGGAGACATGATGTGTCTTAGCGTTTTAAGAATTTTTAATTGGCACATTAATATAAACTGGGCTTGCACCTGATTTGTCGTGCAGTCCATTCTTGTTGAAAAAGATTCCTTTTAGATGGGTTGGGTTCTCAGGACCAAAATCTGAAATTTGTAATTTTAAAACAACTGAATCTCCAGTGGATATTTGGATGAGTTGTTTCTTGTCTGAGTGAATAAGGCCATCTTCGCAGAAGAAATAAGGAGTATCTGGAATGGCTGGATTTTTATTCTTAAATCTTTCAAGAGTTAATATTATTTTGTCATCTTTGCGAACGGCATTTGTTTTCCATGATTCGTTAGCTATAGGAAAGGTTGATCGTGACTTTATAATAGATTTTTCCCATTTTGTGTTTTTATTGGGTTGATTCTTTTTTGAGATTGGTAACTCTAAATTTAGATCAGCGAACCCAGGTTGACAGACTTTAGAACAACACATCCAGCTGACTCGAGCTTTAACCAAAAGGTCTGTTCCGGGTTGAAGGTTTGGGGATGAACTCAGAGGAATTATTAGAAATACTTCCTTGTCATATCCATAAGCGTCATATGGTCCCATTTTTACAGTTTGAGGTTGAGGCCATAATATTTCGCCTACCTTTAAGCCTTCTGGTAGTATCCAATCAATCTTTGTTGGAACTCCTACAATGCCAGGGCTTTTCCAGTAAGTGTGCCAGCCTTCATTGGGTTTTATCCTAAGCGCAATATCAATTGTTTCCCCGGGATGAATGGATTCTTTGGAGGACACTAATTCTGTAGTTAGCGCGCCCTCCTTAACCGGTTTTGAAATTGAATTACAAATTAAGATTAGGAGCAATCCAATAATTAATTTTAACTTCATATTATTTAGAAATCGGCACTTCCTGGAGTTCTTGGGAATGGGATTACATCTCTAATATTAGCCACACCTGTGACAAACATTAACATTCTTTCAAATCCTAAACCAAACCCTGAATGTGGAACTGTGCCATACCTACGTAAATCACAATACCATGAGTAGTCTTCCTCAGAAATGTTATGTTCTTTCATGTTTTTTAAAAGAACTTCAAGGCGTTCTTCGCGCTGGCTACCTCCAATAATTTCGCCTATTCCAGGTACCAGTAGGTCCATTGCTGCTGATGTGTTATCATCATCATTTACGCGCATGTAAAAAGGCTTAATGGATTTAGGGTAGTCATGGACTGTTACCGGAGACTTAAAATGATCTTCGGTTAAAAATCTTTCGTGTTCAGTTTGAAGGTTTACTCCCCATTCTACAGGATATTCAAACTTCTTTTCGGATTTCTCCAATATTTTTATAGCCTCAGTGTAACTTATTCTTTTGAAAGGTTTACTTGAAACAGATTGGAGTCTTTCGAGTAATCCTTTATCAACAAATTTGCCAAAGAGTTCTAGGTCTTCTGCGCAATTATTGAGTATATCGTTAACTAAATACTTTATCATTTCTTCGGCTAAGTCCATGTCGCCTGTAAGGTCGCAGTATGCCATTTCGGGCTCGATCATCCAAAACTCAGAAGCATGGCGAGTGGTATTAGAATTCTCTGCTCTGAAAGTTGGGCCGAATGTGTAAACATTAGACAGTGCGCAGGCAAATGTTTCGACTTCAAGCTGCCCACTCACTGTCAGGTAGGTTGGTTTACCAAAGAAATCATTATCTTGATCGGCCTGTTTTCCGTCTAATGTTGTTACGCGAAACATTTCGCCTGCTCCTTCACAATCACTTGCCGTGATTATTGGAGTATGAACATATACAAATCCCTTTTCTTGAAAGAATTGATGGATTGCATATGCGAGCCTAGACCGAGTTCTGAAAACACAACCGAAGAGATTGGATCGTGGTCTAAGATGCGCAATCTGTCGCAAGAACTCGGGCGAATGCCCTTTTTTCTGTAAAGGATACGTATCATCAGCAGTTCCAGTAATTTCAATGGTGAGGGCTTTGATTTCGAAGGACTGCCCTTTTCCTGGAGACTGAACCAGTTGACCTCTTATTGCAACAGACGACCCTGTGGAGGCCTCGCTTATGTGTTCTGATCCAGGAATTCCATTATCAACAATGACTTGGATGTTGGCGAGGCAAGAACCATCATTAACTGATAGAAAAGAAAAACCTTTGGAGTCGCGGCGAGTACGCACCCAGCCGTTTATGCTAATTTCATCGATAGGGCTCTTGGTTGCCAAAGCTTCTTTGATTTTCATGTGATTAAAATCTAGTCTATTTGATTTAGAGAATAGGTTTTTATATAATCTAGTTTTTGCTTTTGGAAGAGCTAGTAATTTTTTATATTTATTAAGCTCACAATAATAATGAAAATAGCTCTTTATATTTTAGTACTTAAATTAATAATCACTAGAATAGTCTTTAGTATAGAAGTTGATGGTGAGCGAGATGATGAATATGGTGAAGCTTTATCAGTTCAACAAGTTCAAACAGGCTTTGGAGACCCTGGTAGCGAGCTCGATGCTGCTTACTCTGTTTTGTTAGATGATAAGCTATATCTGATGATTACAGGTAACTTGGAGCCGAACTTTAATAAGCTCGAAATATTCATTGATTCAGAATCAGGGGGGCAGAATAAAATAATTTCTAATTTAAATCCTAATAACGATAATTGGGCAGAAAAATTTGATGGTTTTACTTTTGATTTAGGGTTTTCTGCAGATTACTTGCTGATTGTAAGACATGGGTTCGGTTCTACTCAACTTGACTTGGACTTTACAGAATTAGGAGTAGGAGGAAGTGGAGGAATGGTGGGGCGTTTTGATCCAATAAATTCCGGAAATAATGGACCATATGAGGCATCAAACGGCCTAGTTATAGGCTTTAATAATACTAACTCTGCTGGTGTCGGCTCAAATCAAGGCCAGTTAGCAAATCAAGAACAAGCAATGCTTGTTCGAACTGGCACTGAGCTGGCTATCCCTCTGGAACTAATAGGTTCACCCAAAAATGAAATTAGGATATGTGTTATGATAAATGGGCAGGGACACGATTATTTATCAAATCAATTTCTCGGTGCTATGCCTGAATGGACTGGAAACTTGGGGACTGATGGGTTGGGGGGGTATGTTGATAATTCTTCGTTAAGGAATATTGATCTAAATGATTTTGAAGGTGATCAATTTTTTGTAATAACAAACCAAGTGCGGCCTTTGGAGATTATAGGTTTTGACTACGATCAAGACTTAAGTGATTTGTCTATAACTTGGGTATCTTATTCTGGTGTATCTTATAGGTTAGAGAGTTCTATTGACATGAAGACCTGGAGCGATATTGAAGACGGTATAATTTCGCAGGGTGAGAACACAACCTATACATATTTTGATATAGAAGATAAAGAGACACGTAAATTTTTTAGAGTTGTTGAGGAATAGGAATTAGACTCAATTTAATAAATGCTCACTCAACCCAAGGCCTGGCTTGTTTGATTATAAATTTACCGTTTTCAAGTAATTTGAATTCTATTTCCATTGCGAAGTTTGAATTTCCTCTGTAAAGATTTTTGAAGTGTGAGTGAATGATGTCCATATAATCTTTAAGTTTAAGAGCTTCTCTACGAGTTAAAATTCGTTGACCTGAATCTATCTGATTGGAGCTCCTGATATATTGGATTTCATAATTAGATCCGAATCCTAAGTTGGCGATTATATATTCTTCAGCGACCGATCCGGGTTCAGGATTGGTAACTAGGTTCTCTCCTTTTTGGACATTTACGTAATGCCCGCTCCATCCTGGACCGGGAATGTATATGTTCTTGGTTACTCCTACACCGTTTGCAGATTCGTCTTGAAAACTCGGATGAACAAGAATGCCCATTGATGCGGTAAGATGATCAATTTTCCAAAAGTCTCTCTCCTCAAATGCCCTATATGTCCAAAGGCCAGCCCATATCTGCTTCGCGGTCTTTGCAAAGTGTCCCTCATCAGGGTAGTGAGTATAGGATTCGTATAAGCCTGCACCATTAAAGCCTTCAAGATCCTCATTGTTTGTACTCGACCTCGCTCTCAAGGGTGTGCCTTCGGCGAAGGATTCTTGCATTAATCGAAGTTCATCAAGCATCCATCCGGGAAGGATTCCGGTATTTTTAATTCTTTTTCTAAATTCCTTCAGTCGACGATCCCTTACCGAGGGAAAAGACTTAAATGAATCAGAATTGATCATTTGCTCAACTTCAGAGTAGAAACCATTATGAGTCATAAACTCGTGATAATAATAAAAAGGGATAGCAAGACCTTCGGGGCTTACCGAGGGAATTATAGTTCTTAATTCTGCCAGGTTTGCTGACTTTGACCCGTAACCATTAGACATGGGGTAACTTAAATTGGAAAGATTTCTAATTTCTTTGTACTCTAGATTTCTTTTCGGGAAGGATGTTTTTTCTGGTCGTGCTTTTTCAAAAAATTCATCTAATTCAGTTTGAGATGCTCGGCGAATTTCTAATTGATCAGGACCTATTTTAAGATAAACATTTTGACCAATCAAAGAGGCGATTCTTGGATTTGAAGATGCGTTTTTAAGAAATGCGTTTGGTGTTCCGTTTTGTTTGGCTTTCAAGTTTATGTGTGAAAGAGGAGTTTGGTTTTGTTCGGTTATTATTCCAGCTACATGGCTTAAATCGTTTGGGAGGTTTTCGAGAATTACTATGTCTCTTGAGGAAATGCTTTGAGCTCCAGAAATCAACTTAAGTCTTCCAAAGCTTTCCCCCGTATTAAGTCCATTATAAACTATGTCGCCTAATAGTTTATTAGTCTCTATTATTTTTACATGTGAATTTTTAAAGTTCTCAATTTCATCCGAGTAGAGAGTTCGTTGGGTTTCACTAGAAGGGTGATAGGCTACTCGTCCATTTAGGAATGGCATTGATGATACAATCATCTCAAAAGTTGGTTCAATAAAATTAAAAGCAACGGGATCTGATGGCCAAAATTCTATTGTATAAATTCCTTGTTCTTCATTGCCAGAAACATAATTAGGGTGATACACGATGCTTCCTGCAACATTTTTTCTTCTACTGTTAGTGAAGTAAGTGTGATTATTGAAGTCTGAGTTATCAGAGTATCTTCCGACAGCATCTCTACTGAATGTGAAATGATATTCAAACCTTTTACTATTAATGAAATATAATTTCGGAGAATTAGTGTGAATGTCATAGATTACAAATTTGACTTCAAGTATGTCCTTTGATCCTGGAAAATTATCTCTATGTGATAAGCCGTCGAATGCTTCTTTGTTTGAAACGTAAAGCTTGCCGTGTGAGCTATTAATCGAGGGTGCAGGATTGATGGGGTTCATCAACCCAAGTGAATTCATCTCTATTAAATCTGATATTCCATCCCTATCTGAATCTTGAGAGGTTGATTTTTTGAAGGTTTTGACTCGTAGAAAACCATTTTTTGAATTAGCTAATTGATCTTTAAGTATTGATATTCCATTTTTCCCAGATGTGAATGAAATTGGTCTGCCCGAGCCAGTCAGTAAGTCGTCTCGATATAAAATTGCATAACTGTCATCATTAAGATGAATCGATACTTCTATCACTCCTTCACCAGACCGAGAGATTTCTAATGCTTTAGTTTGCGATCTGACTGAGTTGGGAATATTCAGAAAGAACAATAAAGTTATTAAGTTCCTGAATATCACCTTAGAAAACATAAATTTTTATTTAATATATGTTACTCGTGATCATAGGGTAGTGACTATAATTTAATCTAAATATTTAGAGAACCCTTCACTTTTTATTAATAAAGTTCCTTCTTCAGTTAAATCGATAATTGATGCCTCTGCTTCAGGGTAATTTTGAAGAATTTCAAGTCCATCCTTTCCTATTATGCATATGGATGTAGCTAATGCGTCTGTGGTCGTTGCGTTTTTCGATATCACAGTTACTGATATATTTGATTCTAATCCGAGTCCTTTTTTTGGATTGATAATATGAGAGTATTTCTTTCCATTAATTGTTATTGATTGCTCAATACTTCCAGAAGTTGATACTGCGGCGTTGGATAGTTTTACGTTAAATTCTCCTATTGGAGAATTGCCATAAGGTCTTATCTTGATCTTCCAGAACTTTTTACCAGGGGGAGGGGAGCCAACAATAACATCACCACCTGCTGAGATGCTACAGGTATTAAAATTATTTTTTTCCAGATGACGCATCATTTTATCTGCTGCCAATCCTTTAGCTATTCCACCAAAATCAAGACGGGTTAGTTTGTTGGTTTTTGTTAGGGTTTTATTTTTTTTATCAATTAAAAGATTGTTAGTACTGCTAGCTTCTATAGCAGATGCAAGATCTTCGCCGTTGGGTGAGGTGCCGGTTCTTTTGGATAATCGCCATAAACGGGTTAGAGCTCCTGAAGCGGGTTCGAAAGCATAATTTGTTTTTGTATGAAATTGCTTAGAAGTGATTAGCAGGTCTAGTAGATCTAGGCTTAATTTGAACGGGGTATTTGCTTCAAATTCATTAAATTTACTGACTTCACTTTCAGCAGAGTAATCAGAAAATTTATTATCTATTTTGTCGGCAATTGTAAAAGCGGATAAGGCTACTTCGTTAACTTCTTTAGCCGGCCTTTTAGAATAAATTAATAATTTAAATTCTGTACCCATGCACGCATGAGTATATGAGTAAATTTTGGCATTTGAATTTTCACTGAAACCGACCGCAGTCAATAAAATGAGGCTTAATCTTAGAATTGCCCTATTCAAGAGTTTCATGGTCAATTCCTGTGCTCCAGATAATTTCTATCTCTTCAGCTGAAGGGATTTCTAATGGACGAACTATTCGAAATCCTAACCACTGAGTATCTGTATGATACCAAATACTTTTAGGTAGTTGAGGGTCTTGAATTTTCCAAGATTTGGAAGAACCTAATCTTGCAGCGCTTCGAAGGGCATCAGGGAAATCATTCCAAGATCCTCCACGAACGGCTCTAGGGTATAAATCTTTTCCTCGAACCCATGGGTCTTTACTGAAATCTTTTGAGTATCCTTTTTTATTAATGCTATCAAGAGTCCACTCGGCTACGTTTCCATGCATGTCATGGATGCCCCAAGGGTTAGGAAGTTTCTTGCCTATTTTTTGGTATTTGAAATTTGAGTTATCAATAAACCATCCGTATTTATGAAGATTTTTCTCGTCATCACCAAAGGAGTATCGTGTCTTAGTGCCTGCGCGGCAGGCATATTCCCACTCTGCCTCAGTGGGTAATCTATAGAAGTGGCCAGTTTGAGCGCTAAGCCACTTGCAGTACTGAAGAGCAGCGTGCTGAGTCATGCTTATGGCGGGATAATCATCCTTGCCCATTCCAAAAGTCATTTCGACATATGGTTTTGTGGGTCGAGAAACTAAGTCGATATCAGTATCTTCAGGGCTAGGAAACTGCTTAGTGCCATCCTTTTTTCTTCTACCTCCATCAATCATAAACTTTTCATACTCGTTCCAACTTACTTCATGTTTACCGATCCAGAATGGAGAGATTTCAATTTTTCTTAAAGGGCCTTCTATTGTTTTGTGCCCTTTTTCAATTTTTGGTGATCCCATCGTAAAGGATCCTCCTGGCACTGCTACCATTTCAAACTTTGAACTAGAGGCTGGAATCATAGAAACATAATTCTGCATATCTTGTTCTAGCTTTATTTTCTGATTAGTAACAATTTTGTTGTGAATCCTTTTTGATAGGTCACTACTAACGTTGCTTTCATTGGGCCACTTGGCTCCGGATTCGACCCATTTTTTTAGTTTATCAACTTCATCTTGCTTTAACTTTTTTAGAATTGGGGCAATGTCCCTCTTGAAGTTAATGGTTGAGGGCATTGTTAAAACTACCCCTGCATCCCATATTGCGCCTTCGTTAACCCAGTCTCTTAATATTTTTTTTTCTGATTTAGTGAGCCTAACTTCCTTGGATGGCGGCATCACTTCAGGATCTTGGTCATCGAGCTCAATTAACTCTATAAAGATGCTTTCGTCAGCTTTGCCGGGTATGATAACACCTTCCGCTAAAGCAGCGGTTCTCGTCTCTATTTTATAATCAGATTTTTTATAGCCCTCGCGATGACATTTAAGGCAATGCTTTTCCAGTATCGGCTGAACTTCTTTTACAAAATCAACTGCTCCACAGCTAATAGTAATAGTTGCTAATAATATATATAGAATCCTCAGCATTGAGGCTAGATTAGTGTAACGGTTTTAATTATCTTTGTTGACTAAGTCAACTTAGTCTGGCCGGGCATAGGTACTCCACCAGGGTCAAATTCATCGCTCCATTTCAAATCGTCTGGAGCAAGGTCCTCTTTGGAATTAAGGGCATCCTCCCAGGTTACTTTTTTACCTGTATAAGCTGCCATTCTTCCTAGAATAGCTAGCATTGTGCTATGAGCCATCCACTCTCCATCATTTTTAGCGTCTCCATTTCGGATAGATTCGAATAGTTCATTATGTTCAGTTTGATACATATCATTATTAAGGTCGGCTCCAGCTCTCCAATTTTCATCGCCCCTGATAACACAATTTCCACGTACTATGAGGGCTGTGCCCTTAGTTCCGTTAATATAGTCATGGTTTTCACCGTAGCAATCACGTTGCTGGCGTGAGCCAAGATGACAGACAACGTTGTTTGGATATTCATAAGCAATATGAAAATGGTCATAGATGTTTCCTCCTTCAGCAGCAATCTGACGTCCGCCTGTAGCAACTGCACTTATTGGATCGATATCATCTGTGGCCCAACCAATTTTGTCTACACTATGCACGGCTTGTTCTACTAAGCTGTCTCCTGATAACCACCCGAAATTGTACCAGTTCTGAACCTGCCAAGCAACATCACCAGTGCCTTCAGGTCGACGATTCGCGGGGGGCATCGGTTTTACTGGGCCGGTATAATATGTTGCAAACATATTAGTTATTTCTCCAATTGAGCCTGCGTGAATTTTTTCAAATAGGGCCCTTCTTGCATAGTGGTATCTCCAGCAAAATCCACAAACTAGTGTTAATTTTTTTTCTTTTGCGATCTTAGCTGACTCAATTACTGACCTAACTCCGGTCGCATCGACGGCTACTGGCTTTTCACAAAAAACATGTTTGCCTGCTTCGACGGCTTCACGTAGCATCATTGGTCTGAATCCAGGAGGGGTTGTTAATATTACAACATCTGATTCGGCGATAACTTTTTTGTAGGCATCTATCCCTATAAACTTTTTTGGATCTCCGACTTTTTCTGGATGTCTTTTTTTCAGATTGGTTATAGCCCCATTAGCATTGTTCTCTGAAACGTCAGCAACAGTAGTTAGTGTAATGTCTTGGTCTGCAGTCAGAGCTTGGTTAGCAGCACCAGTTCCTCTTCCTCCACATCCTATTAAACCCAACTTTAGAGGACTTTTATTAGGGGAAGCGTTAGAAATGAAAGGTGTATTTATAGAAGCTGAACTCACCAAGGCAGCAGTTCCTGATAGAATTTTCCTTCTATTGAGATTTGTTTTATTGTCGGAATTAGAATTTTTAGCCATTTATACAGAATTTATCTAATTATATATACTTTCGTAGGAGTTTATGCCAATCGATTTTCACATGATGTGAAATAGAGTTATATTAGATTTTTTAATAAATTAACCTAATAAATTTCGATATTTATCGTTTTGAAGGAGATAAAAAATAATAATTCAATGTCTTCTAGCCCTAGGAACATAGATCCATCAGCTGTTTTATTAAGAGCAGCTATGTCTGATTTTGAGATTCCTTTGACTAAATACGCTGTAAGTATACTCGGTGATCTGGAAGAGGCTAGGGATGTAGTCCAAGAAACATTTTTAAAACTCTATAAACAAGACCCCAATCGAGTAGGACTTAAAGTTAAGGCTTGGCTTTTTACTGTTTGCAGGAATCGGTGTTATGATGTTTTGAAAAAGAATAATAGAATTTCAAACCTTGAAGAGGATCAAGTTTCTGCGATCCCTTCCAAGGATAAGGATCCAGTAGAGATAATAAATTTTTTTGAGGGGAGAGATGAAATAAATAAAAATATTAAAATTCTATACTCATTAATTGAGAAATTGCCAGCTAGACAGAAAGAAGTCATGAGGTTGAAGTTTCAAGCTGATCTCACATATAAGGAGATCGCAGAGACTCTAGATATTTCCATAAGCAATGTGGGTTTTATCGTACACAGTGCTCTAAAAAATTTAAGAGAAGCAATGAATGATAAGCTTAACGATTAGATGATTTACTATTATGATTAATGAAGATGATCCCAGGCTGACTGCCTATGCATTAAATGAAATAGATGAAAGCGAAGAGTCATCAATTTTGGTAGATATAAATAATGGTAATGGTTGTTTTGCTCACATTGATGTCATCAGAGATGAGGCATGCTTGTTAAGTGAAGCATTTGATCTTGAACCTAATTACGGTTTAACAGAAGAGCAGAAAAATAAAATATTTAAAGAAACTGGATTGCTCGCTGTTACAAAATCAGGGGATGTCTTGCCGGATAATTTAATGTTGTTTGATAAAGAATCCTCAAAATATGAAAAGACTAGTAATGTGGTAGAGATTGTCAATAATGGGGTTAATAAGAAGGCTGTTTTCACGAGCTTAGTTGCCGCTGCAGCTGTTATTGTTTTAACCATGGTATTGCTTAATAGGCGGGATGTTATACAACATGAGGTTTCTCATAAATCATCAGTCAATGAAGCCTTACTTTCAGTTGAAATAATAGATGAAAAATCCCAGAGCCCTAAGAAAAAGGAAATGTGGATTAGGCGTCAAATTGCGGCTAATTCGGTTGCCACAGATCATCCATTTCGGTATGGGAAGCCGTTGATTAACTCGGCTGAATCAGATAAGTTAGCCTTTCTTCAAAGGAATAAATTTAAAGATCCCTCGACTTTTGACAATCGATTATCCTTTTTTTCTCCTAATATTGGAACCCAATCCTATGAGGAGCTTAGGCGCTTAATTTTAGCAGGTAAGATGCCCACTAGTGAGGGTATAAACGTTTGTGAGCTAATTAATGCGTTTGATTACAATTATAATGAACCTAAAACAGGTGATGTTTTTTCAGTGTCTACTGAATTTACTTCCTGTCCATGGGCTCCAGAAAGATTGTTGCTTTGCATAGGAGTTAGAGTTTTGGATCGAGGTAAACCTCAATCAGAAGAGAGGTTACGAGTAAGTAACGTTAAAATGGCAGTTGAATTTAATCCTGCTAGAATTTCAGGGTATAGGCTCATTGGTGAATCTGAGGCCTCTTCGAAACAGTTCGAAGAGCTTGATCAGAATATTTTGTTAGATGGGCAATCTGTTACTGTCATGTATGAAATTATTCCTGAGGCAAATAAAGAGTTAAAGCTGAGCAACAAAAAATCAGAAGTTGCCTCTATTCGAATTAACTATGGTGACCCTATTAGTGGGGAGCTAAGAAGCATGCTTTCTAGCGTGTCAGATAGTAACATTAAATCATTTGAAGAATCTAGTGATGACACTCGTTTTGCAGCCTCAGTTGCGGGTTACGGTTTGATCTTGAAGAATAAGAATCATTCGACTAAAGCAACTTATGATTTGGTGCTGGAATTGGCAAATAATGCTTTGGGTAAGGATAAAAACGGGAAAAGGTCAGAGTTTATTGACTGGGTGATGCAGACAAGGGCGATGAATAAAATAAAATGATATTATGTTATTATTTTATTATAACTTTTTCTCGCTAAGAATACTCTATTGAGATATTTTTTGCGTTTGTATAACCCCATACCGCTAGAATTTGATCGAATTACATAATCATACCTCTTCAGATATTTTTATTCCTGATGATGTTATTATAGAAGATGCTCTTGCAAGGACTAGTCACCTTGCGATAGGGGCACATTCTGATGATATCGAAATTATGGCTTATCACGGAATCGTGGACTGTTATGGTTATAGGAAAAAGGATAAATGGTTTGGTGGGGTTACGGTAACCGATGGTCGAGGTAGCTCTAGGGTGGGGCCTTACTCAGAATGTTCTGATGATGAAATGATCGAGATCAGAAAGGTTGAACAAAGGCAGGCTGCAATGGTGGGTAAATATGGGGCCATGATACAACTTGGATATAACAGTTCTGAAATTATGGGGAATACTGGGCAGGAGAATTTAAAAGGTGATTTATTTAAGATCTTTGATCAGAGTTGTCCCAATATAGTCTATACACATAATCCGGCAGATAAGCATGACACTCATATAGCGGTTTTATCTGCAGCGATTCAAGTAATGCGGGAATTGCCAGAAGAGAAAAAACCAAAACAAGTCCTTGGTTGTGAAGTTTGGAGAGATTTAGACTGGATGCCAGATGAAGATAAGGTCTTACTTGATGTTAGTTATAGAGAGAACCTTGCTAATGCTTTAGTAAGTATTTTTGATAGTCAGATAACAGGCGGCAAACGTTATGACCGAGCTGCAGTAGGAAGAAGGTATGCTAATGCAACTTTCTTTCATGCAGAGGGTAAGGATAAGGCAGAGCAGCTAACTTTTGCAATGGATTTGACTCCTGTTATTTATGATCAATCCATCAACTTTTGTGATTACGTGATGGACTATTTGGATAAATTTAAAATTGAGGTCAAAGCTAATATTGATCATTTTTTCAATTAATTTAAGTAATATGGAAGTTATTATTTTGCCATCAATAGAGGACTGCGCAAAGCTTGGAGCTAGCTATATCTCAGATTTGGTAATATCAAAATCTAACGCGGTTCTTGGCTTGGCTACTGGAAGTACACCCATACCTGTCTATGCCGAGCTTGTGAGATTGCATAATGAAGATGGGATAAGTTTTTCTAATGTTACAAGCTATAATTTGGATGAGTACATCGGCCTTCCATCCGATCATCCATGTTCTTATAGATATTTCATGGATGAAAACTTTTTTAATTTAGTCGATATTGATCAAGGATTTACCCATGTTCCTAACGGTATGGCTGATGATATACCCGATGAATGTTATAAGTATGAAAATTCAATAAAACAGAGCGGAGGTATTGATTTGCAAATTTTAGGAATTGGTTCAGATGGCCACATAGGTTTTAATGAGCCAGGTTCATCATTGGGCTCTAGGACTCGAATCAAGACCCTTACTCGTGAGACTATTAAGGACAATGCAAGATTTTTCGATGATGAAGAACAAGTACCAAGGCATTGTATTACTATGGGAGTAGGAACAATTCTTGATGCTAGATCAGTGCTATTGTTTGCTTTTGGGGAAGGTAAAGCGGATATTGTTTCTAAATCAATTGAAGGTCCAATAACCGCAATGATTCCTGCAAGCGTATTGCAGATGCATCAAAATGTAACTGTTATTTTGGATGAAAAAGCAGCTTCAAAGTTAAGTCGAATAGACTACTATCGTGACGTCTTTGCTAATAAGCCTGAATCTTTTTAGAATTCGCATAAACGCTATAAAGGTCTTTTTTCTTTTTTTAGTTAATCATATA
>Ga0209404_10001864_pt1 | contig 13622 bp, 22 predicted proteins | sample TroAtlMetagenome_2_FD_187447 | JGI IMG/M metagenome (GOLD analysis project Ga0209404, IMG submission 187447) | Marine eukaryotic phytoplankton communities from Atlantic Ocean - Tropical Atlantic ANT8 Metagenome (SPAdes) (version 2) | ecosystem: Environmental > Aquatic > Marine > Oceanic...
GGAAACTTGTTATTGCAGGTCACTCTCTTGGTGGAGCAACCGCTACTTTAATTGCAGACTTGTTATGGGAGTCAGGCAATACCAATGTAGCCCTAGTGACTGCTGGATCACCTAGACCAGGTGGACGCAGACTACGCAGAAGGATTAAGGATCTTGAACATTATAGGTTTGTGCATGGTAATGACATTGTTCCAGGGACTCCTCCTTGGCTCGCTGGCTATGTACATACTCATCCAGTCATTAAATTGAAAGATGAGAATGACACTAGATTTGATGGTGTCGCTGATCATAATATAGGAGATTATGTAACAGCAGCGGAGAAATATTATTCATGAGTTTAATATTTCTAGCAATAAAACCCTTACTGTTACTAGCAGTAAGGAAAGTATTTAAAAAACAGATGAAGGTCTTCGCTGTAGAGATGCTTGAAAACTATGCTGCAACTACAGATAATGATGTAGATGATCAGTTAGTAGCAAGGGTCAAGAAAGCTATGAGACTAGGGGCTGTATAAATAAGTTGTAGAAAACAGTAATTATTCGGAGCGTCCCAATGTCTCTATACGGTAGTACCGATAGTAATGCTAACAAAACCAAAGCTGGTATTGGTGTTGCTACGGATTCACAAACAAAAACAATAGTCTATATTGACGAAACAGAAGCAGCACTTGCTCAGAACAAAAATCGTGGTCTGAATGCACCTGGTTGGTGGTCATACTACACTTATAACGATGCTTCTGGTAGAGCACGTCATAAGGCAGAGCAAATGGTATTCATTGCTGGTGGTGAAGCAAACTCTGGAGAGACACAAGCAGACGATACACTCGCTGGTGACTTTCTTTCTACAGTTTCTATTGGTACACAACCTTCTGACGCATCGGTTGCTGCTACTAACACACAGAACTTCGCAGTTGTTGTTGTTCCAACAGGTGAAGCATCCGCAATTGACGGTGCTGCCAACGCTGGAAACACAGCAGGAAGAACTGCTGGTACATATACTGCAATAGCAGCAACAGGTGGTACTGGATCAGGTGCTACTGTTACTCTTGTAGTTGATGCTAACGGTGCTGCCACACCTACACTAGTTGGTAAAGGTGGTGGATACACTGACAATGATACACTGACACTCAGCAGGTCTGGTACATATGGTGGTGCTTCAGACGTTACAGTTAATGTAAACGGAGTAGGTGCTACAGCAACATATCAGTGGCAGGTCAGCACAGATGGTGTTAACTTCGCTGATGTTACTACTGGAACCAATGATACCACTGCTACATACACAACAGCAGCAACAGCAGCTGGTGACAGCGGTAATAAGTACAGATGTGTAGTCGGTACATCACAAGGTGCAACTCCTGTGATTTCAACTGCTGCCACATTAACAGTTACATAATATGTAAATGAAATTTGATGAATTGACACAGGATAATTGGATCCTATTCGCTATTAAAAATTATAATAATCCTCAATCAGTTACATACAGTGACTTTGAGGAGGATCTAAAAAGATTCAAATATATTAAGCGACTCCTCAGACGGTATGAAACCACTGGGGAGTTTCGCAAGCATTTAATATTGAATCATATTATATTATTGTATAATGTCTTTGGTGATGCTGCCACCCCACTCCTCTTTTATAAGATTGAGGATACATACTGGCCAGTGATTAAATCATTCATGGTATTCTTAGACAGACTGCCTGAATCCCTAAATAATGATATTGACAAGACGTGTCTCAAGGAACTTAATCTGATATGAAACGACTTTCTGAAATGATGGCTGGAGATGGTAGCGGTCTTGCACTGCCACCTGCTTTTGTCTTTGTTAATACTAAGTCGGCTCGTAAATATAAGAAGGGTAACTCCAAGATTGATGGACGTTCCAAAGATGCAAAAGATTTGATGTCACGTATCCAACGTAGAAAGATGAAGAAAGAAGAATTAGAAACTCCTATTGCTGAATCCGTTCCTAACGAAACAGAACGTGCTCAGAAACAGATTGGGCAAATGAAAAAACTCAATCGTAGAAAGGAGTTACAAAAGAAACGTGGCGAAGCCAAGCAGAAGATGCAGTCTAAGACAAAGGAGATGGACATCCTTATGAAGGCACGTCTTTCTGACTTTAAAAAGAAGGCAGGAACACAGACCAAAAAATTGAAAACATTGAACAACTCTACAGAATTACAAGGTGATAACATGATTAAAGAAACAGTTATAGATCAGAATGATGCTCTTCAAGTAGCAGTACAAGTTGCAACTAAAGAAGTTCCTAATTTTGGTGAGAATGATATGGCAAAGATCCAATTTACTGATGGATCAACACAGAATCTAGATAATTTTTCTGCTAAGAAAATCGCAGCATGTTATGGTTCACTGGATGATGCCCATAAGGATCAGTTCAGGTTTATGGTAAACAAAGACGCTGCAACATTCCAGTCTGCACTGGACTTCGCAATCCGTAACGTCTGATAAATGGCCGAGAGTATTAACGCTGCTATTATAGAGCGGCTGGAGAAAGTTGTTAGTACTCTCCAAGATAATTCAGTTAAGATGGGACAGTTACTTGCTGTCCATAACGAGAAGCTTGACAAGCAGGATAGAATAGATGGTGTCCTCTTCGAAAAGATCGAGAGTGTCCATCGTGAAGTCAACCGTCAAGCAGACGGCATTAAACGAGGGTGTGAACGTGACATTAGAAAAGTCGATGACCGTCTTCGAGTCATGGAAAAGAAAATGTGGACTATTTTTGGTGCTCTTAGTATTATATCTTTCATCGTTAGTCCAATCGGACAGAAAATAATCCGACCAATGATAGAACCGTCACAAGCCGACTTGACAATCCCACCATTAAGACCTATGCTGGAACTATCTTAGAAAAGTTCCCTTGTCATACCTTGACGTTAAATATATACAATTTGTTTCACCTCGTCTGACCCTCTTCAAAAAGAAGAAGGCAGACCTTTTTAATTTTAGGTGTCCTTATTGTGGAGATTCTCACAAACACAAGAATAAAGCTCGTGGATACATCTTCAGGATGAAGAACGACTTTGTGTACAAGTGTCACAATTGTGGGGTGGGAAAAACATTTTCTAATTTTTTAAAGGATCAAGATATACTTCTTCATGATCGTTATGTCATGGAGAAATTTAAGGATGGTAAGACTGGTAAGGGTACCACTGTACCCAATCCAAAATTTAATTTTAAAGCACCAGTCTTTAAGAAAAATGACATCAATTTGGATAGGATTTCTGATCTAAATACATCACACCCCGCACGAAAGTATCTCCAAGATAGAAAGATAAAGGATCTAGATCTGTTCTATTATTGTCCCAAGTTTAAGGCTTGGACCAATGAGCAGAAGAAAACTTTTGACAGTCTTAGAGGAGATGACGCAAGAATCATTATTCCTTTTAAGGATAAAGATGGTAAGATGTTCGGTTATCAAGGTAGATCCCTAGCCAAGTTGGCTAACTTAAGATACATAACGGTCATGCTTGATGAGGACAACCCAAAAATATTCGGATTAGATAGGATCGATGACACAAAACCCATTTACATTACTGAAGGACCGTTCGATGCGACATTCATTTGCAATTCCGTTGCGATGGCTGGGTCTGATATTGATATTCGGACGTTTGGCTGGAGCAATTATATTTGGGTTTATGATAACGAACCACGTAACAGAGAAATCGTTAACAGAATCTCCAAGTCCATTGATGGAGGAGGTAAAGTAGTTATATGGCCTAAGAATATACAGGAGAAGGACATCAACGACATGTTCTTAGCTGGACACGACGTACAAACTGTGGTAGAATCTAATTCATACAGTGGGTTAGAAGCAACTCTTAAACTAAACGACTGGAAAAAAGTATGAGCAACGGTATCAAAGTAGTCAAGCGTGATGGTGGGGTAGAACCTCTCAACCTTGACAAAATTCATCACGTAGTAGAAGATGCATGTGAAGGTCTGGGCAGCGGTGTGAGTGCCTCTCAGGTTGAAATGAATTCTGGACTACAGTTTTATGATGGTATTAAAACATCTGATATTCAAGAGATTTTGATTAGGTCTGCGAGTGATCTAATTGATCTGGAACATTACAACTATCAGTTTGTTGCTGCACGGTTATTGCTGTTTACTTTATACAAGCAAGTTCATGGTCCACGATGGATGGATAATCATCCACACATTTCTAAACATGTTGAAGCATGTGTCAAGAAAGGTGTCTATGACCATGAGATTGTGACTAAATATACAGCACAAGAGTGGGATGAGATTAACTCATGGATCGATCATGATCGTGACATGATTTTTACTTATGCTGGTCTTCGACAGGTAACAGATAAGTACCTTGTACAAGATAGAAGTGTTAATAGGGTGTATGAAACACCTCAATACATGTATATCATGATTGCTGTAACCTTGTTTCAAAATTATAACCACGATATACGATTAAATTATGTCCGACAATACTACGACGCAATCAGCAAGCACAAAATCAACATCCCAACGCCCATTATGGCAGGTGTCAGAACACCCATACGTCAATTTGCATCTTGTGTTCTGGTTGATTCTGACGATACCCTCGATAGTATCTTTAGCTCTGATATGGCTATTGGGAAATACGTTGCACAAAGGGCTGGTATCGGCATTAACGCTGGAAGAATCAGAGGAATCAACTCTAGAATCAGAGGTGGAGAGGTTCAGCACACAGGTGTTGTACCCTTCCTTAAGAAATTTGAGTCTACTGTCAGATGTTGTACGCAAAACGGCATCAGAGGGGGGTCCGCAACTGTTCACTTTCCTATCTGGCATCAAGAAATCAGCGACATCTTGGTACTCAAAAACAACAAAGGAACAGAAGACAACCGAGTCAGAAAGCTCGACTACAGCATCCAAATAAGTAAACTATTTTATGAAAGGTTTATTACCAATGAGGAGATCAGTCTTTTTTCTCCTCATGATGTGCCAGGGCTTTATGATAGTTTTGGTACAGATGCTTTTGATGACTTATACGTGAAGTATGAGTCTGATGAATCAATACCAAGAACCACCATTGGTGGACAAGAATTAATACTTGATCTGTTAAAGGAGAGAGCAGAGACAGGACGTATCTATATCATGAATATAGATCACTGCAATGAGCACTCATCATTTAAGGATAAGGTTACAATGAGTAACCTTTGTCAGGAGATAACCCTACCTACAACACCTATCCAACATATAGATGGTAGTGGTGAGATTGCACTCTGTATTCTCTCTGCTGTCAACGTAGGTAAACTACGTAATGTAGAAGAGTTAGAAGAATTATGTGACCTTGCTGTACGAGGACTAGAAGAGTTGATTGACTATCAATCATACCCAGTAGATGCAGCAGAACAGAGTACGATTAATCGCAGGTCACTAGGTGTAGGATACATTGGATTAGCACATTATCTTGCTAAGAATGGTGTTAAGTATGAGGATCCAGAAGCATGGAAGTTAGTCCATGAATTGACAGAAGCATTCCAATACTACCTACTCAAAGCATCTAATACCATTGCTAAGGATAAAGGTGCATGTGGTTATTTTGATCGTACTAAGTATGCAGATGGCATACTACCTATAGACACTTACAAAAAGGATGTTGATGACCTTGTACCAAACAAACTTAACTATGATTGGGAAGCTCTGCGAGAATCCATACTGGAACATGGGCTTAGACACAGTACCCTATCTGCACAAATGCCAAGCGAAAGTTCATCAGTCGTCTCTAATGCGACTAATGGGATTGAACCCCCTAGAGATTATCTTTCCGTCAAAAAGTCCAAGAAAGGACCACTCAAACAAATCGTTCCTCAGTATGCTACCCTGAAGAATAACTATACACTGCTATGGGATATGCCTAGTAACGAAGGTTATATTAATGTGGTAGCAGTGATGCAAAAGTTCTTTGACCAGGCAATTTCTGGTAACTGGTCATATAATCCAGAACACTTTGAGAACTCTGAAGTTCCTACAAGTGTAATGGCACAGGACTTACTGACAACCTATAAGTATGGTTGGAAGACTTCTTACTATCAAAATACATATGATTCTAAGAAGGATGTTGATGAACCTGCTCATTCTATTGGTTGGAAGGATGATATTAAAGAGGACAATCAACAACAGATAACTAACCTACTAGATGATATATTTGCTACGGAGGATGAAACTTGTGAAAGCTGTGCGATCTGATATTAAAGGTATGACAGTCTTTAATACAAAGAAGACTGATACCACCAAAGGACAGATGTTCTTTGGTCCTCCTTTAGGAGTCCAGAGATATGATAAGTTTAAGTATCCTATCTTTGATAAGTTAACACAAACACAACTAGGATTCTTTTGGAGACCAGAAGAAGTATCTTTACAGAAGGACAGAGCAGATTATCAAACACTCAATAAAGCACAGAGACATATCTTTACCAGCAATCTTAAGTACCAGATCCTCTTGGACTCGGTACAAGGTCGTGCTCCTGGTATGGCTTTCGCTCCATACTGTTCACTACCTGAGCTTGAAGGTTGCATGAATATATGGCAGACTATGGAGATGATTCATAGTAGATCATATACTCACATCATTAAGAATGTATATTCAGATCCTTCTGATGTGTTTGATACTATACTAGATGATGAGAAGATACTAGCACGTGCTGAGTCAGTGACTAAAGCATACGATGAGTTCATTAACATAGCAAATGAATATGGTCAGAGTAACAACTGGAAGTCTGACATGAGAGATCATATTAATGCTGAGTGGACACGTAAAGATTTAAAGAAACATTTATATAGGGCAGTTGCAAATGTGTATGTATTGGAGGGTATTCGGTTTTACGTATCTTTCGCTTGTAGTTTCGCTTTTGGTGAACTCAAATTACTTGAAGGTTCAGCAAAGATTATTTCCCTCATCGCCAGAGATGAATCACAGCACATGGCTATCACCAACAACATCCTCAACAAGTGGAATGAAGGGGATGATCCAGAGATGATAGAGATAGCAAAGGAAGAAGAGGAGAATGTCTATCAGATGTTTAGGGATTGTGTAGCAGAAGAGATTGAATGGGCAGAGTATTTGTTTAAGGATGGATCTATTATTGGTTTGAATGATAAACTATTACAGAAGTATGTTGAGTGGACTGCTAATCGTAGGTTAAAGTCAATGGGATTGAAACCTATCTTTGATATTCCATTAGCAAACAATCCATTACCATGGACTGCACATTGGTTATCATCTAAAGGTATGCAGGTTGCACCACAAGAGACAGAGGTCGAGAGCTACATGGTGGGTAGCATCAAACAGGACGTTAAGAAGGATACATTTGCTGGTTTTAAATTATGAAGCAGGGTGAGTGGCAAGGTTATGATTTTGAAAACCCACCAGAATTTTCACCGTTTGCACCCAAGTGGGAGTATACTATAGGGGAAAAGCAAACTGATATTGATTGTGGTGAGTTGTCTGAACTTCTATTGAGGAAGGAACCTGAACTAATAGAAAAATATCCTGCTGCCAGTGATGGTAGTACTAATTTGGGACCGAATAGTGTTACTTCTAGGTTCCAATATTATAATGTCATGGAATGGGATGAACCTATTTGCCAGTATGTTCGTAGAGAGATCAAACAGTTTCATAAACAATACACAAGGAGTTTATTTGGTCAGGATCATAGGGTACCACGTGTGCGTATAAGGTGTTGGTATAATGTTATGAGAAAGGGGCAGAAGATTTCTAAGCATTATCATTCTGCACATGGGTACACATATCTTGGTGGTCATCTAACAGTAAAATGTGATAAGAGTGATACTGTATATGTCAATCCTTTTCAACATGATCAAGGTATCTTTCCATTAGAGAATAAACCTGGTACAATAACACTATTTCCAAATTATATACCACACTATACAACAGTTCATAAAGGTAAGGAACCAAGAATTACTATGGCTTTTGACCTTACTTTATTAAATAATGAAGTTAGTTTAGATACAGATACAAAAGAGTTGCCGATACTATGACAAATGAAAAAGACTGCGCCGATCAATACTTTGAATGCTCTAGTGAGTGTGACATCAATGATACTGAGTGTGAAGAAGCATGTGTTGAAGATCTTAAAGAGTGTGACATTCCAGAACCAGACTGGAGACAAGAGATGAAGGGATATACTTCTAGCAGGTATGAACTTGACCTACTAGAGAATGGTCCTAAGAGTCTTTCTCAGTCATGGATGATGGGTGCATTACATAACAAGTGGAAGAAGATGAAAGGTATCAAAGACCCTGAACCACCTGATTGTTCTTCTTCTATGCAGGAGTGGGAGCAAAGTGTAAAGAAGTATACCGAACAGGAGTTCACTCCTGAGAATGATCCTTATGGTGGATATTGAATGACAGATAATTTTATAACTGATGGTGGTCAAGGTGATAGGAACATGATGGTCTTTGATTGTCCACCACCACAAACACCTTATGCACCAAAGGAAAACCGTTGGTGTATCTTTGAAAGTATAGGTTGGGACATAGATCTGGATGTACTGAGAGATTTCTTTCTATCCAAAGAGAAGTTTACACTTGAGCAGTTTGAACCAGAACCTGAGGTTGCTCCTCAAGGACCAACTTTAACACAAAGGTTGAGGAAGTATAATATATTTGAGTGGGAGGATGAATGTTCTGAACTCACTAACCTACGTAAGGTTATTAGGAAGTTTCATAAAGAATATAATAGAAAGGTAAGTGGCAACACTAACTATAGACAGGAAGGTAAGATATTCATACGTGCTTGGTTTAATGTATTGAGACGAGGTGAAAAGATTGGAAACCATGTTCATTCTACACACCCTCATTCATACCTTGCAGGTAATATGGTTGTAACTTGTGACGAATCTCAAACTATATACTGCCATCCATTATATCAACTTGAAGATGGTTATAAATTCTATAGTAATAACAAACCAGGCACAATAAGTTTATTTCCAGGAACAGTACCACACTTTACTTCAGTTCATAATACTGACACTCCTAGAATCACACTTGCTTGGGACTTAACTACATTATCTGATCCTAGTTCTGTACTAATACCGTTATGAAACAACAGATGTTAAAATTTATTATTAATCAAGATGGAACTGTAACTGAAGAGGTTATAGGAGAGCAGGGTGGTGAGTGTCTAAAACTTACCGAATCTATTGAAGAAGCACTAGGTGCAGTAGTAACCAGAGAACTTAAACCAGAATACTATAACAATGTCACACTTCAGCACAATCAAAACCAAGATCAAGAACAAGCCACAACTGATTGAAGCACTAGAACTTCTACAGTATAACGTAGAGGTTGATGTTATGTTAGAGAATCCTCTAGATCATGAGCACAAGCAATGGAATGTTGATGTTGCTGTTGGTGATGACATTGGATTCAGATTAAACAAGGAAGGTGTTTATGAACTTGTTACAGATCTTCAAACTTGGAAGCAACCTATCCCACCTGAGAGATTCCTTGATAAGGTTACTCAACAGTATGCTAGGATGACTGTTCACAACACAGTCGCAGAGGATGGATGGCAGGTTGCAGAAGAGTGGGAGATGGATGATAACTCCATTGAACTCACCGTTACACGTTGGGTGTAATAATCTAAAAATATTATAAAGTCTTATCGTATCTACCTAAATAGGTTTATGAGCGTAATAATCTACCAAGAACATTGCGAGTATCTTGAGAAAGAGAATGAAGATCTCAGGGATGAGATTCTCTTTCTGAAGACTCAGCTCGAATACAAAACATTAGGATTCCCTGTAGGGGAAGACATAAATACTAAGGAATAGTGATGAAATTTTTAGGATGGCGACCTCCTCAGAGGCCGAAGTGGTTGAAGGCTTATATGCAAATGCCTGGACCTATAAGGGCGCAACTTTTACTACTGACGACATTGACGATAAGTTCGGTTTCGTCTACAGGATTACTAATCTCCAGTCGGGTAAGCAATACATCGGCAGGAAATATTTCTGGTCAAAACGTAAACCTAGAGGTGGTAAGAGGAGGGTTACGTCTGAGAGTGATTGGAAAAGATACTACGGAAGCTCTGAAGAACTTAAAGGAGATAGAAAATTACTTGGGAACGAATGTTTCAAGAGAGAGATCCTATCCCTCCACACCACCCCTGGCAGAACCAACTATGAGGAGACCAAGCAACTCTTTCTGAACAATGTGTTGCAGGAAACTCTGGATGATGGTTCACCAAAGTATTATAACAGTAACATTCTAGGACGTTACTACAGGAAAGATTACTTTAAAGAAGAATGACGGGCGTAAAATGTCTTGCTTGTGGCAAGGAACTGTTTGCTAATTCAGCACAGTTCACATGCTGTGGATGTAGTAATATGACATCACTGCATGGGGATACTGTGTCTGCTAACGACATGGCAAAAGTTGAATTGTTACAGTCCAATAAGAATGTCAAGAAAGCATCACTTTTCTCTCCAGAAGAGTTAAAATATCAGGAGGATCGACGCAAACGAAAGGTCCGTAAACTCACCTTTGAAGATAGATGATCAACCTTGATGAGAAATTTGGATCCTATATTGGTAGCAATAAAACCTTTCGTATTGATGGGATAAACGAACCAGTTACAAGTTATGGATACTATTGTGATGGTTCGGACATCGTTGGGTACTGGGTTAACACTACTAACTATAAACTATACTATAATAACAACGAACAGTTCCTGAAAATGGAACCTTTAAACCAGCATAGTAAAATAAAATGAAAATCTTTTTAGACACCGCAGAGGTGAGTCAGATCATTGACGGATACAAAACTGGATTGATTGATGGTGTCACTACTAACCCTACCCTTATACTAAGGTCAGGTAGGCAGCAGAGTGATGTGATAGAAGAGATCTATCAAGCATGTCCTATGTTAGATTCCATCTCTGCTGAAGTAGTAGCAGATACTGCTGATGAGATGGTAGAACAAGCACAACCATACATTGATCTTAGTAGTAATGTTACTATCAAAGTACCATGTACACGTGAGGGATTGAAAGCATGCTATGAGTTGAGTAAAGATGATGTGCTTACCAATGTGACTCTAGTGTTCTCAGTGGCACAGGCAATTCTTGCTGCAAAAGCAGGTGCAACATATGTGTCACCATTTGTAGGACGTGTGGATGATAACTCATTCGGTGGTCTTTGTTTGGTAAAAGATATTGCGAATACATATAGTAGACATAACGTGGAGACACAGATACTTGCTGCTTCTATTAGGAATGTAAGAGATGTAGGTAGAGCATTTGAGTACGGTGCAAACGTATGTACTCTACCCATCAACGTTTTTGATAAGATGTATGATCATGTGTTAACACGTGAAGGTCTAGACCTCTTTAATAGAGACTACCTCGCTGCTAAAAAAGGAACATGAATCAAAACTTCACCGTATATTCTAAGGATGGATGTCCTTATTGCCAACAAATAATACAGGTTTTAGGTTTATCAGAATTGAGATATGTTGAATACAAATTAGAAAGAGATTTTACTAGAGAAGCATTCTATGAACAGTTTGGTGAAGGTGCTACCTTCCCTCAAGTAGTATTGAACGGTGAAAATTTGGGTGGATGTCGTGAGTCCATTCAGTACATGCAAAAAAAGAACATCTGCTGTGTGGTATGAATCTATGATTGAAATTACTGAGGATGAATGGCAAAAAGATCTTGACAAGTGGCAAGAAAAGGCTGAGAAAGGTGAAGTGGTATTGATTAAAAAACCAGATGGTGCTAAAATACTCATGGTACCACAAGATCCCAATGACTTAACTGGGATTTGTGATATCTAATTAAACCTACAGGAGATAAATTATGTCTGAAGTTAGAACACATTTGTTGAATGCTAAAGAAGAGATTAGATTGGCTTTGATTGGTTCGTTAGAAGAGCAGTACGCAGACTTGGTTCCACAACTGGCTTCCATGTATGCAGATCTGACAGAAAAGTTGAAGGTTGTACGTGGACAATTTGGGAATGATGAAGAGGTGTTTGAGTTTGGTGGTCATTTATATGACATTCCTACTCAATACAATTTCAATCTTGAGAGTAATGTAGATTTGAATACAGGTGAATATAAATGGGACACTGTTACCAGTGGCGAAGTAACTATTGATCCATCAAATCATCCTGATTTTATTGTGACAGATGGCAATGGATAAAATTCCTAATAAAGGGTATGCTTCTGCATACCCTATGCCTGATAATTGTATGTTTATGACACCATATTATCAGTATCATATTGAGGAATGGTCAGATCGGAAGGAAGAAATTCTTTCCGATCTTTATTCGTATCATGACAGTGTTATTAATAAAGAACCAGAAGATTTAGGTGACACTTGTCACACCAGTTACTATGAGAAGTCTGAGTACGAAGAGTTCAGACCATTCATGGAGGTACTAGGTCCATATCTACAGAGATTTAGTGCAGATATATTAAACAGAAAGTTTTATAGGAAACCTATCGATGATATCAATAGGATATGGTTTCAGGTACAAGAACAATACGAATTTCATGCTCTCCATAATCATGGACCTGAAGGGTGGTCTGCTGTATTCTATGCAGACTTTGATCCACAGGTACATGAGACTACGAGATTTTATTCTTCGTACTTTACTTGTGATGGTGAGTTACTTACCTTTCAACCAGGTTGTAAGGAGGGTGACATTATAATATTCCCTTCGCAGATAAATCACGAGTCAGTTATCAATAGAAGCAGTAAGTCTCGGACAATTATATCACTGAATATGAAGTGACCTAAATACTTCTAGCTTAGAAAAAGTGTCTTCAGGACTAGAAGTATGTCAAAACTCTTAGCGAATCAAATCGCCAATTACAATGATAACGGACCTGTAGAAGCGAAAGAGGGACTGAACCTTCCTACAGGTAAACCACTCCAATTAAATGGCATTGTTGGTACGTCAGGACAGTATCTGACTACTGATGGTACGTCATTGCAGTGGACTACTCTACCAACAATTCCAAATGCACAGGTACAAGTTGATTGGGATGAGGTAGTTTCAAGTGAAGTAGATTATATTAAAAACAAACCAGCACTAGCTAGTGTTGCAGTAAGTGGTAGTTACACTGATCTAATTAATAAACCTAACATCCCTGCTGGTCAGGTACAGGTTGACTGGAACGTAGGTACACCAAGTGCTCTTGAATATATTAAAAACAAACCAGCGTTTGCACCTGTTGCTACTACTGGTGCTTACACAGATTTAACTGGAAAACCTACCATACCAACAACACTGGGTGATTTTGGTATAGGTGCTCAGGATATTAACTTTGGTTCATATAAGATAACATACTCTAATGTGTATGCTACACTGACTGAATTACAAGCAGTTAGTGCTAGTACATATCATGGTATGTTTGCTCATGTCCACGCTACTGGTAGTGGATACTTTGCACATAATAATGCTTGGGTTGAACTATTAGATGTAAATAAATCTATTGCAAATCTCTCTGATGTATACACTACTGGTGTTACAGATGGTCAGGTATTGAAGTGGGATGCTGGAAATGCAAGATGGTCTCCTGCTGATGATGATAACTCTGGAGGAGGTGGAGGCGGTGGTGCTTCT
>Ga0209404_10001866_pt1 | contig 13611 bp, 12 predicted proteins | sample TroAtlMetagenome_2_FD_187447 | JGI IMG/M metagenome (GOLD analysis project Ga0209404, IMG submission 187447) | Marine eukaryotic phytoplankton communities from Atlantic Ocean - Tropical Atlantic ANT8 Metagenome (SPAdes) (version 2) | ecosystem: Environmental > Aquatic > Marine > Oceanic...
GTGCTCGTAAAATTCAGCGCTTCCTTTCTCAGCCTTTCTTCGTAGCAGAAGTATTCACTGGCTCTCCAGGTAAATATGTATCGCTTAAAGACACTATCAGTGGCTTTAAAGGTATCCTGGAAGGTGAATATGACTCTCTACCAGAACAAGCCTTCTACATGGTTGGTTCTATCGAAGAAGCGCAAGAGAAAGCCAATAAAGCATAATTATGTGGCTGACTCTGTCAGCCTATTAATGTGCTAACGTACCTAATCAGGAGGTTCTATGGCAGCAATGACAGTACATTTGGACGTAGTAAGCGCAGAAAAAGAAATTTTTTCTGGTCTTGTCGAAACGATCCAAGTGACAGGTAGCGAAGGTGAACTAGGTATACACCCAGGTCACGCGCCACTTATCTCTGCTATTAAACCTGGTATGGTGCGTTTGGTTAAGCAGTTCGGTGAAGAAGAAATTATTTACGTTGCTGGTGGTGTACTAGAAGTACAGCCTGGTAATGTCACCGTACTGGCTGATACTGCGGTTCGTGCAGAAGATCTTGACGAGCAAGCAGCAGAAGAAGCCAAACGACGTGCTGAAGAGCACATCGCCAACCCAGGCGCAGACTTTGATTACGCAGAAGCAGCTCAAGAGCTGTCTGAAGCTATCGCACAACTTCGCCTTATTCAGAAGTTACGCAAGTAATCTAATAGCTGTTCATAAAAACCCGCCTTTTGGCGGGTTTTTTTATTTAAATAGATGGATAAACAGTGTGAATAAAAACGCCAATCGATTAACATAAGGATTGCTGAATGTAATGATTGTCTACGCAGATTGTGACTAATTAGTAGTAATATAAAAGCAGTCTGTCCGTATCCTTTCGTTAGTAGATACGATGGTTTTATGAAAATAGCTCCTCCAACTAGTAAACCGCAACAGTTTATTGGATTATTTCCTTTATTAGTTTTATTAGCGATACCGCTATTGAATATGTACTCGGGTGCCTTTTACTGGCCGGATTCAGGCGATATGGTTGCACAACGAAGCTTTAATTCTGCGGTAAGTATTTCGTTATTTATTGGGTATTTTTGGTTTAGCTTTCGTTACATTCATCAAAACGTAGCCAGCAGTTTAATTTCTTTATTGGTAAAAAAAAATCAGCTCGGTCAGTTTTCAGTACACAGACAAAAGCTAACAAAAGCGTTTCATCACCAGATTGTTAACTCATTGATAATTTCATCTATGTTCATGGCTGTATTAGCATTTCTAGGCGATGTTAGTAACGAAAGCTATAACATCAAAGGCATTTCATACATTGCATCATTCGTTACTTTTAGCCTTCTCACTTCCTTATTTTTATTTCAAGTAAGATCGAATGTGACCTACCTGCTAAGACAGGTACTTCCAGGAACCAATAAGTCCTCTGACTATTGGGCGTCTTTTAGCGTAATTACCAAGCTTTCTCTGACTAATGCCCTATTTGCCTTAGGCCTATTAACCGTTCTGCCAATATTTTGGTTTAACGTTGTAGTGTCACCTTTGGAAGTGATAGCGGTGGTAAGTATGTCACTGTTAATTGTGGCATATACATTCACGCCCTTGTTGAAATTAAAATTGATTTTAAAGCAGCAGAAAACTCGTACCTTAAACCAAGGTCAAAGTGTTACGAACAATCACAACCGCGATGATAGGCAGCCAAAAGTGGTTCGTGCACCCAGTGAAGTATGCAACAGCAGTGATAAACTAAAAACAATAGCTGCGTTAATATTGGTTCCCGTATCGTGGGGACTGGTGTCAATGGTTGAAACGTTGATTTAGCTCGTCAGCTTTACAGCCAATCTTAGAAGACGATATTTAAGTACTTTTTAAATTTGGTTTGCTCTTCCTATACCCGTATAATTCACAGTTCAGCGTTCAGTAAACGCAAACGTCCTCTTTCCTATTGATTAAAACTAGCGATTAAAAATACGATGAAGTTCAGTGCTTACGAGAGTAACCGCAATGTAGTAAGTGTATGGGCGTACCCACTCTTTTTAGTATTAATTTTGCTACTTATACATAATTGGACCGGTGCATTAACATGGCCTGTTCTTGATGATGACCATCAACGAGATTTTAATACGGCGCTAGGCACTACGCTGCTTTCTGGATTTTTTTGGCTTACGATTAGAAATGTGCATAAGAATGCGGCAAGTACGTTAATTGCAGTGTTAGTAAGCTTAGAAAAATTAAGTCAGTATAATCATCATCGCGGTGTGTTAAGTAGGCAGTTCGCTAGACACCTCATGTGGTCAACCTCGGTTGGGGTTATCATGCCCGTGGCTTATTTATTATCAGAAGGGCTTGTGATACGGATAGATGAGCCAGAAGTACTTGTTATCGCACTTACATCCATCCCTTTTTGGTTATTGTTAACGCTCTTTATTTTACAGGTATTTAGCAACACTCATTATTTGCAGAAGCTGGCATCAACAGAACATTCTGATTCTATAAAAGAGCTGAATTCGCTGCGTGAAATATTCAACATGGCCCTGTCGAATACCTTGATTGCGGTTAGTGGATTTGCGTTAACACCGATTTTTTGGATCAACAAACCTGTCCCTTTCTTCGACATTGTGATTCTCACCGTTTACGCCGGTTTAATTTCAGCGTATTTGTTTTTACCCATGATAATAGTGGCTAAACGAATGCGTACCGTGTCAAACATCATGATGACAGAGCATGAAAGCGAAATTACTCAGTTAATTCGTCAGCAGGCAAATAGCGGCGAAACGTCAACGCTAAGTAAGAAAATAGAGTCGATAGAAACCAATAAAGAAACGTTACGTAAAATTTTGAGCAAATCCCAAAAGCTTAGATTGCTTATGTGCATGATGCCTTTACCAACTTCTTGGTTTGTCTTTCTATTTGTAGAATACTTCTACTACGGGTAGCTTATAGAGTAAGTAAATTTCAAAAGGAGAGTGACATGCTAATTTACGGTGATAAGCGGTCTGGTAATTGCTATAAATTGCAGCTTTTGCTGGCATTACTTGGGAAGGCATGTGAGTGGATTGATGTCGATATTCTTAAAGGAGAGTGCCGAACAGATGCCTTCCTAGCTAAGTCCCCTAACGGTAAAATTCCTATTCTAGAGCTAGATGATGGACGTGTGTTGTCTGAGTCTAACGCCATAATGCATTATTTAGCATCTGGCTCTACGTTCATACCCACCTCACCCTTTACTTTTGCCACTTTATTACAATGGCAATTCTTCGAGCAATACAGTCACGAACCCTATATTGCGGTCGCGCGCTATATCAACCTTTACCTTGGATTACCTGAAGATAAAAAAGCAGAATATGAGGCGAAGCAAGCTGGCGGCTACAGAGCGCTTGAAGTAATGGACAAACAACTTAGTCAAACCCCGTTTTTGCTAGGTAATCATGTTTCGCTGGCAGATATCTCACTATTTGCCTATACCCATGTTGCACACGAGGGAGGCTTCGATCTTGCTGCTTACCCCGCGATAAGAAACTGGATAACACTGATTAAAGATCAAAAAGGGTTTATTCCAATGGATGCCTAGGGGTTAGGTCTCTCGCTGGTGGGATTTTGGCCCTCTCCAATTATCTTGCATGGCCTCTTGTAACTTTATGAAAGGCTGAGTATCAATATTATATAGTGTGTTTAATGTATAGGCCGTTGCTTCAAGAGTTGATAACCCTTTACGAATTCGAGTATGCCTTATTCTATATTGTGTAGAGGGGGCGTGCTCGAAATGAAAGCTCGGTATAGACGATAACCATGGAAATTGTTGTAACACAGCGTAAGCTTGCTTCCAGCTACCGTCTATGACTAATAGAGTTTGAAGCGCTGAAGCAATATGCTCTCGTTGTGACTCAAGTGCAATACTCCGTTCGCTGGGGTATAAAAGTGCTGTTGATTGAACACTGCATCTTGAAGCTAATAATTCCATTTCGCTGATACTATCGGTGGTAATTATTTCCACATCGTTAGCACAAAGCTTTATTAGTCTCGCCGTATTTTTAGCATTGGCAGACTCTTTAACGTGTTGAATTACAATAATTTTGATTGGTATTATAACCAAAGATACCGCATCACAAATACAGGTGCTTATAGGGTAATTGCACTGTTTACATTTAGCTCTCATAGTCGTGTTTTGTAAAATTCCGTGTTCTTAAATCGTTAAAAATAGTTAGAATGGATAATATGCATTATGGTTAATGTAGCGATACAATCCAAAATACTAAAAACGCTTTCAATTGTACCAAGTGGTTTCGTAGTCAGCTATGGGCAGTTAGCAGACCTTGCAGGTTTGCCCGGTAAGGCTAGACTTGTAGGTAAATGTTTAAAAGACTCTGATGCGACTACTCGATGGCATCGAGTTATAAGATCCGATGGAAAAATAGCATTTCCGGCAGGTTCTGAGCTAGCAGAAGAGCAACGATCATTACTTGTATCGGAAGGGGTGGTAGTTAAAAACCATAGAGTGAACATGAAAGTTTATGGTTGGAAACCTAGTTTATATACTTTATTGGCAGAACTAGAGAAGTAATTATATGGACTTATGCTTGGCATAATTTATCACACAGTAGGTGTGGCGTTTTTTAAAGTGGTATTTCACTCATAATGCTTAAAAAAATTACAATAAAGGACTTGAAGCCAGGGATGTTTGTTCATCAGATCCTGGAGCAAAAGGGCCAACTTTCAGTTAAAAGCCAAGGACGAGTTACCTCGCAGGCTATTGCTGATGCTCTTAAAAAGAAAGGCGTGCTAACCCTTGTTGTCGATACTGATAAAGCGTTTAGTGTATCTTCAGGTGAACCTGCACCTAAAAAAGAAGCGCCGATAAGCAAAAAAATCGAAGAGAAAGCGCCTAAGGTAAGCCTTGAAAACGAATTGACACGCGCAACTAAGTTGCACGTTCAAGGTAAGCGCATCCAAAAGCAGCTGCTTAACAGTGTTAAAAAAGCACAGCCTTTTGATAGCAGTATTCCGAAAGAATTTTCAGCAAAGTTGGTTTCTTCAGTAGACCGCAACCCCGATGCGTTATTGTGCCTGACGAAAATTCGTGAAAAGGACGATTACCTACTCGAACATTCTTTGAATGTGGCCATATTACTGGCTAACTTTGGTCGTCATTTAGGGATGTCTGAAAGTGAAGTTCAAGATCTCTCCTATTCAGGCTTTCTTCACGATCTTGGTAAAATTCAAATACCCGATGAAATTCTGCATAAGCCTGGCCGTTTAACCGATGATGAAATGGACATTATGAAAGGGCATGTTAAACATGGTGTCGATTATTTGAATGAAACCGACTTAGACAAGGCCTTAATTAGAACTATCAGCGAGCATCATGAGCGCTTAGATGGTTTAGGGTACCCTATGGGCACTAAAGGTGAAAATATTAGCCGTGAAGGCCGCATGTTAGCTATTGCGGATATGTACGATGCCCTAACTGCAGATAGAGTTTACAAATCTGGCATGTCGAGCCAAAAAGCGTTTTCTATTTTACTCAGTGATGCGCCGTCTCGATTAGATTTACCATTAGTTCAACAATTCATTAAATGTATGGGGATCTATCCGGTAGGAAGCCTAGTACTCCTATCGAACGAACGACTTGCGATGGTTTTAGAGCAAACAGATTCCCCATTAGCGCCTAAAGTTAAGGTATTTTATTCTGTACGAAATGCACATTTCCTGGAACCAAAAGATATCGACTTAGCGTCGGAAAAAACCGTTAAGGTTTCAAAAGCGGCTATTGCTTCTGATTATAAAATTGATGTGAACGCCTTTTTCGAACGCTCGGTGTCTATTGGGTAAGCGCGTTAAATACAATACAGTGTATATATTCGGTATAAGTTCAGCATTGGGATAGGCACGACACCGTCGTAGAAATGCGACTAAGTAAGAACGTTGCGTTGGTCTGTACCCTTTACAAAGATTTTCGCGTTATATATCTCAACATTAATTAAACGGCGGGCGCAAACAGCTCGTGTTTAAGCGTTTATCAAAATATCACTTGTCGAAGTAAGACATCCCACGGCTAGCACTACAGGCAGCCGTTTAGCTTACGTTCAGTTTACTTCCTCTATAATACCCTTAACGTTTTTTGTTTATTGGTTACACTCAAGCCAATTGATGAATGTGGAATACATATTGCTGAACTTCCTGCTTAACAGTGTTTAATAAATATTGCTCAACAATTATTGCACAATGTAATGAGGCGATAATTTAATAGCAGTAAAGATAGAAGTGACAGAGTGCGCAAGTGGAAAGCTTAAAAGTAAGCGTAAGCTCGCCTTCACCGTAATAATTAATAACGACGTACCGAGGATGTTATGAAAAAGAAAATAGGAATTACTTTAATTGCGGCATCTTTAGCCGTTGCCGGCTGTGCTAATGATCCTTCAAACTCTCAGAAAGGCGCAGCCATTGGAGCTGTTGTAGGCGCATTGTTAGGTAAGGCAACGGGAGATAATGACAAAAGTCGTTACGCTTGGGGTGCGGCAGTAGGTGCAATTGCAGGTGGCGCAATTGGCGGTTACATGGACAAGCAAGAAGAAGCGCTTCGAAGTGAATTATCTGATACCGGCGTTCAAGTGGTTCGAGAAGGTGATAACTTACGTTTGATCATGCCTGGCGATATAACTTTTGCTACAGACAGTTCTTCTATCAGCCCCAACTTTAACCCAGTCCTTCAAGATGTTGCGAAAGTAGTAAACAACTACGAAAAAACAGTGCTGATGATAAAAGGTCACACTGATGACACAGGCTCGGAACAATATAACCAAGGGTTGTCTGAGCGCCGTGCAGGTGCAGTTAGAAACGTACTATTGAACTACAGCGTTAACTCTACACGTATCACTACAGTAGGTATGGGTGAGTATCAACCTAAAGTGCCAAACGATACTGCTGCTAATAGGTCGATGAACCGCCGTGTAGAACTCGAGATTCAGCCGCTAACTCAGTCATAGCGTTAGCTGTTAACCAACAAAAAAGGGCCTTTATTGGCCCTTTTCTCTGTGTGATTTAATTTGCTCTGCAACGCTATCGGCTAGCGCATTCGGAATGGGAATGGTTAAGTGGTATTGGCTTACTTTCCACTCGTTGTTCACAAGTACCAATACTCCAGTTCCACGTGTTACCCCTAAACTATCATTGTCTAGAAGTTCATCGAACCACGCTACGTCGCGATTATTAGAAAAATATATATGCCTTGAATGGGGTGTATATGTCCAACCCCGCCCTTTTGAAAAATGAGGTTGTGCGTATGCTTTAAAGGCATTAATGGTCCATATCTCATTAGCATCTGTTCCAATGAAAACGGCATTGTCGCTATACAGTGAAAAATAATCATCGAAGTTTGCATCGGAAGCAAATTGGTGTAGTGAATCAAGCACCCTATTTACCTTTTCTTCAGCTTCTAGCAAGGGCTGAGCTTTGCTATTATGAGATTTGTTACTCTGAGCTTTGACAAAGATATGCGGTTGTACCGTTGAGGTTAATGCCTCAGCAGCAACAGCATTTAAACAACTTAGAAAGAAATAAAGGGTAATAGTTAAACGCATATAAGTCGCTCCGAAAGAACACTAGAGGTTTCACATGAAACATGTGCAAAGCAGTTTATCGTAAATAAAAACAGTGCAATAGCGCAGTTTCGCTTTGTTCATGTGTGCTTATGCGCGCTTAAAAAGACACTTATTCCGAGCCCTTTATAGGGATCTCATAATAGAGAGAGCTTAGAAGAAAAACCTAAGCCTCATACGCCATAGTAGACTCTCGTACAATCAACGAAGGTTGAAACAAGGTTTGCACTTCATCTTTGTAGCCATAAACCACATTTAAAATATGACGTGCTGACATTGCAGCCATGTCGGATATAGGGTTGCTAACCGTGGTGAGGCGTGGGAATACATGGTGAGCAAAAACAGCATCATCAAAACCTACAATAGACAAATCTTGTGGCAGGTTCATTCCTAAATCTCTAGCGCAACTCATCGCGCCTGAAGCCATCCAATCATTAGCACATACCAGCGCTGAAAAAGGCGAATCTCCTGACAGCAGCTCCAATAGACCAGCTTTACCATCTTCTTCAGTGTAATCCCCTTCAAAAACTAAGTTCGGTGTAAAGGCTATACCTGCTTCTTTGAGCGCGCGTTTATGACCGGCTAATCGTTGATTGGCGTCGCATTTATCAGAAGGCCCCGATATATAGGCAATACTTTTATGGCCTAGGCTAATTAGGTGTTGAGTAGCTAAATAGCCGCCTTTTTCATTGTCTAACACAATACACCCTTCACCCACGCCATTAACTTGGCGGTTAACCAAAGAAATTGGGAGGCGAGAAGCATTAAGTGTTTTTAAATACTCATCACTCATGGCTTCAGCGTGCATGATGATAGCATCGCAATTACGGCCAATTAAAAACTCGACGGCATCTTGTTCGGTTTCTAAATTATTGTGTCCTACCGTAATAATAACGTGCTTATCAGCGGCCCTTAGCGTTAGCTCTACAGCTTGCATCAAGTCACCAAAAAATGGCGAGTTTAGTTCTGAAACTAGAATGCCAACACTATCTGAGCGGCTGGTGGCCAGTGAACGGGCGATAGAGTTGGGGCGGTAGTTTAGCGCTAGCATGGCTTCTTCTACCTTGGCTTTTAAGGTGGGATTTACAGTAGTTTTACCGTTCAATACCCGAGATACCGTCGACAACGAGACCCCTGCCTTATCAGCTACTTCATAGATTGTTGCCACGTATCACTTCCCCCAACTTAGTTTTGATGCTCATTAATGCAGTGTTCGCATTACATAAAGCATTATGCCGTTATTCAGGCAGTTGCGCTACGACGCTTGAGTAAAGTCTCTGTCACTTCTTGCTGGCGCGCATCGGTAAGCGGATAAAACATAATAAGGAGTGCGCCGGCTATACCGAAACAGGCAGGTATCCAGCTCATCAATGCTTGCATACCTGGAAGGGTTTGCGTAATAGAGTCAACTTGCATGCCGTCATAGCCATAACTGCCTAGCACTAACAGTACTAATGCGCCCGCAAAGCCCCCACCAGTTTTCTGTACGAAAGACCCTGCCGAGTATATTAAGCCTGTTGCTCGTCGGCCTGTGCGCCATTCGTTATAGTCTGCAGAGTCGCCCAACATGGAAAAGAATAAGGTTGGCATTATCGCAGCGAAAAATTCCGCACCACAGCCTAATACAAATATGCCCGTCACAGATCCTTGTGGCACAAAGTAAATCGCACATGTCAGAGCGCTGCTGGCCAATAACGAGATAACAAATAGCTTTTTCCGGCCCATATAACGCGACAGCGATGGCGTCGCCAATGCGCCCAATATCGAGACCACCAATAAGGCGATAAAATAGTATCCAGTGAGCAATTCATCTCCAACGTAATACTTGAAGTAATAGGCAATGACACCGTACTTAATGCCGTTAAACATCATAGTAAGGAAGCCCATACCTAACAAAATGACCCATGGCTTATTGGTAAGCAAATCAATGATGTCTTGTTGTGAACGGCTATTTTGCGTTTCAGGTCGGTTAACAAGGCGCTTAATGAAGAAAGAGGTTACAGAAATAACGACAACGAAAGCGATACCACTTGGCCAATTTCGATAATAGAAAAAGGCCGTTATGGCTGACAGTGGAAATAGAATGAGTGGTAATTGACGAGACAAATCCTTTAGCTCTTGAAGTAAGCTTGCTCCGTCGTTTTGCACGACTGGCACCCTTTCTTTAGTGGTCGCTACCGTTGTGAACATGAGTGCGACCAACAGAGTAGCAAAAAGATACATGGCATATTGATACCCCTTTGCGGTATTGCCTTCTCCGAAAAATTCAACCAGCATCGGTAAACAACCCATAACTAGCAGGCCGCCCATAAACGCCCCAGCAAATCGAAAGCCAGATAAACTGGTGCGTTCCCTATCATCACTTGTCATCACGCCCATTAATGCGGAATAAGGTACGTTATTCACCGTGTAAGCTAGCGTTAGGCCTATATAGGTTAGGTAGGCATAGATAAGCTTATTTGAGTAAGAAAAATCAGGGGTGGTGAAACACAGCACCATAAATAAGCCTAGAAATGGGGTAGAACCTAATATCCAAGGCCGAAATTTACCCAGTTTAGTTTGTGTTCTATCAGCAATCATTCCCATGATAATGTCGGTGACACCATCAGTAAGGCGTACCACCAAAAAAAGCATAGCGGCCGCAGCCGCCGTTAACCCAAAGGTATCGGTGTAGAACACTGCTAAGTATGCAAGGGCACCACGCCAAACTAGATTAGCCGCTGCATCACCCAACCCATAACCAATCTTTTCCCTTACACTTAACGAATGATCCACAGCGTATTCCTTTTATTTTTGTTATTTACGACTAGCTAATAAACGTTGGTAAGCCTTCGCGCTATTCTTAAAAGTACGTTCTTGTGTATCAAAATCAACATATACAAGCCCGAATCGTTTTTCATAGCCCTCAGCCCATTCGAAGTTATCCATGAGGCTCCACGCGAAGTAACCACTCACTTCGACGCCAGATTCCATTGCCTCGTTAACCGCGTTTAAGTGACCCGTGTAATAGTCGATTCTACCCTCATCATCTACCATACCATCTTCAACGACATCTGCCATGGCAGCCCCGTTTTCAGTAATGTACACAGGAGGTAGTTTATAGCGCTTATTCAAAGAAACGAGTAGTTCGCGTAAGGCTTCAGGGTAAATTTCCCAACCGATATCTGTCATGGGTGCTTGATGGGCGTGCTCGTGGAATAGGTTTTCAGCTTTAATGGGGGCAGAGTAGTGAAGTCGGGTGTAGAAATTAATACCAAGAAAATCTAAAGGCTGACAGATAATTTCCATATCGCCTGATTCAATAGGAGGTTTATCATTATCTGCTAATGCATCAATAACATAGGGGTAACTACCTTCCATTACAGGTTGCATATACCATTGATTAATATATTGATCTGCCATTTCTGTAGCAAGTTTGTCGGCCTCTGAATCTGATGCGCTGTAGCATGGTGTAAAATTTAAAACGATGCCGTTCAAAGCATGAGGAGCATTCTTTCTTAGAACTTGCATGCCTAATCCGTGGGCAAGTAAAATGTGATGTGCGGCCGCTCTACCCCGCTTTCTTCCTTTTCGTCCAGGGGCATGAACACCAATTTCGTAGCCTAAATATGCAGAGCAAAAGGGTTCATTAAAGGTGGCATAGGAATAAACTCGCTCACCAAAGGCAGCGGTAATTTTGTCTGCATAGTTTGCAAAATCGTACGCGGTTTGACGATATAGCCACCCGCCTTTATCTTCTAAATACTGTGGTAAGTCCCAATGATAAAGGGTAACAAAAGGCTTTATGTTCGCTTCAATTAACACATCAAGTAATTGAATATAAAAAGAAACGCCCTTTCTGTTCAGTTCTCCATCCTGATTCATTACTCGTGGCCAAGATATAGAAAAGCGATACGCATCTACGCCAAGCTGTTTAAGCATTTCGACATCATCACGCCATCTAAGGATGTGTTCACACGCTACCACGCCATCAGAATTATCGGCTACTGCCCCAGGGGTACGACAAAAAACATCCCAAATACTCTCCATTCGGTTTTCAGCATCCCCCTCTATTTGAAAAGAAGAAGTCGCTGTTCCAAACGTAAATTGTTTATCTAGCATGGGGCTTGTTTTGGGTAGCTCTATGTCTTTCATCATTTCTTAGGATCCTATTACAATTCTCAATAATGTAGCGAGGTGAAGGTTGGAAAGCGTGAGAAATAAGCGCGATGGATGACTTCACCTATTTTGTTTATAGCATGAACTCAACATTTTGAGAAAGCGCTTTCTTTGTAAAGTTGTTATATTTTATCTTTACGTTAGAAAGTGCCCGTTTACATTTGGCCTAGATTAGTCAATTAATAATATTCTAGGGGATAACTCAAGATTATGATTTTAAATAATAAATATTAATGTAACTAGGTGTTCGATTTAAAGCTGGCTTTTCGTTGTGAACTTTGTGTGAAAAAAATGTTGATCTTTAGTCTAGGATGACTTAGTTTTGAGAAAGCGCTTTCTCTTGCGGGTGTTTCGTTGATAAACCTGAGAAAGCCCTTTCTTGGGAAGCGCTCATCACTCAGCACAACATAAGAGAGAAAGACAGTGACACATAACAAGCTATACAAATCTAAAATCGCTACTAGTCTGTCTTTAATATTGGGAACAGGCCTGATGTTCCCAGTACAAGCACAGGAAGCTAGCGAAAATGACAATATAGAAGTCATTCAAGTATCTGGAATTCGAAGCAGTGTTCAAGAATCGATGGGCATTAAGCGTGATTCAGCGGGTGTTGTTGATGCTATTTCCGCTGAAGACATTGGCAAGTTTCCTGATACAAACTTGGCAGAATCCCTTCAACGTATTACCGGTATATCGATAAGCCGAAATAATGGTGAAGGTAGCCAAATTACAGCACGTGGTTTCGGGCCAGATTTCAACATGGTGACGCTAAATGGCAGAACGATGCCAGGCGCAGCATTACCTAATGGTGGTAGCGTTGGTAATTCCCGTGCATTTAACTTTTCTGATTTAGCCTCTGAAAGTGTCCGCGCTGTTGAGGTTTATAAAACTGGGCGTGCAAGTATAGCGACTGGTGGTATTGGTGCCTCGGTAAATATTCGTACCGCAAGACCATTTGATGCCTCTGAAACTGGCATCATGGCCAGTGTCGGCGCAAAAGCATTGCATGACACCACAAACCGCGTAGGTGACGATGTCACTCCAGAGTTGTCTGGTTTTATTAATTACTTAGACGACGATAGAAAATTCGGCGTGACCTTTACTGGCTCTTATCAACAGCGTGACAGTGCAGCTCAGGGCGCATTCGTAAACGAATGGCGCGTAAACCCATTTGACGGCACTGTGCCACAATCACCCGATCCAGCAAATCCCGATAGTGGCGACCCTATCGTTTTAAATAATGCCCCAGCTATGGGGCAGCTATTTGGTATCCCTTCAGATTTACGTTATTACATGGCAGATAGAGAGCGAGAGCGTACCAACGCCCAGCTTACTTTTCAGTATGCGCCTAGTGATGACCTAGTGGCTACCTTAGACTATACGTATTCAAAGCAAGACTTATATGAAGCTCGTGCGGAACAGTCAATTTGGATGGACGACCGTTACTTTACGAACTTAACTTTCGATGACAATACGGTTAAAACCCCCGTACTTATCACGCAAGAGCGTAGAGATTTATTGCCTCGAGATTTAGGCCTGGCGTTACAAGAGCTTAATCAGGTTAACGAAAATAAATCGGTAGGTTTTAACGTCAAATATTTTGCTACTGATGATTTAACGCTTCATTTCGACTTGCATAACTCTACAGCAGAAGGTCGACCAGACTCGCCTTATGGTACATGGACAAACCTTGGTCTTGGTGCGAATGTTGCCCGCGGTCAAGGTGTCGATTTCTCCGGTGATTTCCCTATCATGATGCTAGATTTTGACGATGTTTCTCGTACAAATTTAAACGGAAATGGCGTACTGGATCAAGACGATGTGGGTACATCAATTCTTGATATGAACTTTGCTTCACAAGAAACTGAAATCACCCAAGCTCGTA
>Ga0209404_10001868_pt1 | contig 13601 bp, 36 predicted proteins | sample TroAtlMetagenome_2_FD_187447 | JGI IMG/M metagenome (GOLD analysis project Ga0209404, IMG submission 187447) | Marine eukaryotic phytoplankton communities from Atlantic Ocean - Tropical Atlantic ANT8 Metagenome (SPAdes) (version 2) | ecosystem: Environmental > Aquatic > Marine > Oceanic...
TATGAAAGCCCGAAACTCTAAGCTCCGATTCTGGATCTCGATAGTCAGACAACTCTACGTGCCAGCGGGCTACAGTGTCACCATAGACCAACCATTCCCTGCGGCCATTGACACCGAACTCATCAGCAGTGATGTCAAGATCATTGGTGCCGAGTCGCTTCTTGAGTTTGTTGATAAAAGATTTATACTTCATTAGTGAACCTCATTGTTCGTTGTTGGTTGTAGTAATAGTTTAACATCATTTAACACTTCTGTCAAGACTTCTGCCTTGTCTTCGTTGTCATAATTTACAGCAAACTTGTGGTTGAGTAAAGCAACGATAGCAGCGACGTTAAATGCTTCGGTTAGTGTATCCTGGTTCATGCTAATTCCAATCCTGCTGGTGCGTGCATGCAATCCTTAATGATGTGAAACTCATCGTTGGTGTAGGCGTAGATTGCACGATTGTTTCCTTCGACCTGAAACAGAACTTCTGCTAATGTGACCTCAAGTTCAACCTCGTTGCGACCATAAACTGCTGACTTGCGCTTGTGTGTCTTCGTCTTGGTGATGACGCCTGAAACTGTCTCATTGTTCCGGTTGCCCTTTACGATTGTACCTTCTTTAATCATATGTCTATGCTCCTGTTAATGTAAAGGTCAAACGCAGATGTGTCGCCTTTCATCTCAACATCATCAAGCTCTTCACCGATTCGGATGAATCCGTATGAATCGTATGCAAGACCGGAAACGTCTACGTTGTCACACATTATCATAATGTTTTCTATGATTTGTACGTCGGGATAACTTTCATACCACTTGACGTCCTCAAACCTCCAGCGGCCATGATCGTCATTTGATAAATCGTCGGCATAGTCAATCAATTGCATTAAATCTTTGTCCCACTCTGCCACAGTCTCAACCACGTCTTTAATGATTGGATCACATGCAAATGCAACCTCACTACGATAACCCATTATCCCCTCCCCGTTCCAGGTTCGTGAACCGGGATTGTTAAGTCGTGAAACTCACCCGACAGACGCTCGGCTTTCGCAAGTCCGACGAACGGACGCAAGCACCAAAAAACAATTTCACTCAATGGGTGCCCAACCAAATTGTGGATTACCCAGTTGCGATAAACAAACTTCATTTCCACTTCATCTCCCTCATCTTGCGTAATAGCTTTTCACGTAGCTTCTTGTTGTTCTTAGTCATTTCCAGCCTTTCTTGATTGTTTCTACTCTTATAGTATAGCAGCTAAACCATTGAAAGTCAAGGACTTTTTACTATTTTTAAGTCATAATCCCAAACATTATTTCCGATGGTGCCATCGTACCACAACACCCTAAACGACTTGTTTAATGATGATGTACCTAATCGAGTCTGATTGACAAGCACACCAATTCTTTCAGGGCCCATGCCGCGGCTTGGGTGGTTGTCCTTTACTAAATCACCGACTTTCACTGACTAGCTCCAAAACCAAAGTATGATGCCATGTAGTTTTATTGCCATGGTTTAACCACTGGACGAGCACATTGCTCGTCGCTGGGTGGTCCCAATCTTTCGCCTCCAGAACCAAACCTAAGTGATGCTGCACTATCTCTGGCGCATTATCAGCATATCTCACCAAGTCACCGACTTTCACTGGCCACCTCTATAGATACACCGATGTTGTCAGCGCCGAACCAGCCTTTCTTGCCAACCTCGCAAAAATAAGCCATGAAAGATCCGCCGGTTGTTTTTATGATAATACCCATGCCGTAATGGTCACACACTATCAAGTCACCGACTTTCATTGATAACCTCGTAGTCTTTGGCATGGTCCCAGGTTCCCAAAAAACCGACATCAGGGTCGTAAAGCTTAATCCAGATTGAATCGTCACAACTATCAACAGCGAGAACAAGAGCTGGTGTCTTCAAAAATGAATACATTTCATGTCTCACTAGATCACCGACCTTCACTTATCACCTCGCAATAGCTCGTGACAAACCAGTCGATGTTGCCGTACTTATCCAGCACCTTGAGTGTGCCGCCATCCTCATTCACGTATAGCACCTTTCCAATAACTGGTGACTCATCTTCGTATTTTGAGTATCCGTATTTTACAATGCCACCGACTTTCACTTATCACCCTCAGTTCATCAGTAGTAAATACGCGAGTGGTCCCATCTGGACAGAGCACATCTACGACATCGTAAACGTCACCGCTCATAACCCCCAAGACGGTATTATCACAATCGGCCGAAAGTCGAGGAGGTGTGACAACGATTCCCAAATCTTCATAGAAGTCGTCTGTAACGATATCACCAACTTTAACCTTCACTGATAACCTCCAACAACCTTTTGTCCATATTATATTTCGAGTTAGTATCAAAGAAAAAAACCATGCAACGATGCCCTATGTCACGAGTTATGATGCCGGATCTATCGTGATAAAGCCGCTTGACCAAATCACCGACTTTCACTGATCACCTCAAACTCGTTTGGTCTGTATCTTAAAGCTGAGTGTCCAGAGTTTGGATAATAAACCACAAGCCAATAACCGTGGAACGCGGGGTTTGGACCACGAGTCTCCACCTCTTTGCCCACGACTACGCCGAGGGTACCCACTTGGTACGGCTCTGTCCTGCCCCATCGCTTCCGAACCAAATCACCGACTCGCATGCTTTAGTTCTCTCCTGGAGTGGGCTTGATGACCGCGTTTTTGTGTGGTTCTGGACCACAATACCTTTAACGGGTAAAGTCCCTTGGTCCTGACATCTATCACGACGCCCACCTGATCGGGATCCTCATTCAAGAGACGAGAATTATAGCCTCGGCTTCTCCCGTAACTGGACAAACACACTACATCTCCCACCTTCATCACAAAATGACCTTTCTCGATTCTGTATAATATAATTATATCAGGGTTTTTGCGATTTGTCAACAGAATTCTTCCATGGGCCCTTGATTATTTTTGGGCCCAAAATCGCTTCTTCTGCCTCTCGAAGACGTGCCACATAGTTATCGGTGAGGCTCCACTTTGTAGTGCCAATTTCATCATCAAAATTACCCGTTACTTTGCCTTCTGCAACAAGTGCAAACATAGTGCAAAGATTAGCAGCGCTACCAGGGTCATCTAGCATCCCTTCGTTATATGCTTCTATAAGCGAATGTAAGATATTTACACCTTGAGTCATTATTCGGCGGCGCGCCTTGACTGGGTCTGCTCCAACATCGAAAGGTTCCTTGTTATCCATTTACTTTCTCCAATTCATCTAAAAATTCCCACATCGGTGTGCCGGCAGGTACTTGTGGCCTATCCTTAGACCACACAACATCAACAAATTTTTCGTTGCAATCGTCGCGGTTATAGGGAGCACGAGAAACAATACCTGGACCTAGGCGACGGCGAAGTTCGGCATGCGGGTACGGCTTGTATATTACTAGATCACCGACCTTCACTGATAACCTTCACGAAATCCGGTTGGCTGAAGCGGGCGAAGCCGTGGCCTGGAACAAAGACGCGATAAGTAACGTACCCACTGCCCTCTGGTTCCACAATGTCAATGATTCCCACTTTGTCTCCCCACCAGTATGCTTGATTTGGACTTGAAGGCATCTTCACCAAGTCTCCAACTTTAATCATTTCACCCACCTTAACAAGTATCGGGTTCCACACCTGCCAAACCGCGGTTTACCGTTGGCTTGCCAATAAACAGTTGCACGAGAAAAAAGCCTATCTTCGTCACAGGGTGGGATTATCCGTACAACCAGACCGATGCCATAAAGGCCAGGAGGTTGACAGCCCGGGTCCATGGTCACTGTATCTCCTACTTTTATCTCCATAGCGTCACAAAACTTCCGAACTCGCGGTCGAAGGTATAAAGCAAACCTTCGTAGTTGGTCAACTTCATCTCGTCAATTATGCTCTTGATTTTATGACTACTGTAGCCTAATTGTCTGCCCCATCTCTCTGCATAAGCCATAAGAACATACGCATTGCCTTCTGGGCCTGAGAGATCTATCTCTAGCTTTTGTGGTGGCTTCTCTGTCTTGCAACGAATCATTTGTGACCCTTCTCTATTCTGTATATACTAATAGTATCAGGTATTTATGGAAAAGTCAAGTATTATCTGAGTCTAAAATTTAAAATTCGATAGTCCAAAGAACTCATTCAGAGCATAATTAATCTCCTGTATTGATAGTGCTTGCACGTACGACACATTATTGTAAAATCTAGAAAGATCAACCTTTCTTAAGGCATCTTTAACTTTTTCATCTTTTATCTTCAAGTACATAGTCGTTGTCTTGTACGGTACGACTCGCTCAGTGACTTCTTCGCATCGCCCTGCTGAGTGGCCGAATGTGACGATTGAAAAGTTTGCACCTTTGATAACTTTTAGATTACCCTTGGTCGCTTCAGGGATTACTTTCTGTATCAACTTGTGGTCTGGTATCTTGATCTTAGGTCTTTGCTGGTCCCTTCTCTCCCAAACCTGAAACACAGTATTTAATACATCTTTCTCTTTCTTTGTACCGTCCGCAAGATAAAAGCAATTCTGCGGAAGATCTATGTCTGATACCAGGTGGAAATTCTTGTCCAGGGAGTTATGCACAGACCACTTTCTCCAAGCCTTCGGTATCAAGTAACAGATGTGAGTGCAGAACTTTGCATCGTGATTAAAAAACTTCTTTGCCAACGAAGAGGCGCGCCCGAATGGTGGGTTTGTGATCGAAACTAGATTGGGAATACCTGAAAGGTCTTGCTCCAAGTAGTCACCCTGCTTAACCAGCTCGTGTTTTGGTTCAATGTCAAACGAAGTTATGTTATTCTCGGACACTCCGAGTCGGATTAGGCCGTCGATGAACTCGCCGGTGCCACCACAAGGCTCTATAATATTAACGGAAGACAGGTCTACGTGCTTCCGAACTTCTTCCAGGCAGATGTCCACTACGTTTTGACTGGTGTAGTATTGTTCTTTGCCTGATGTTCGCTTATTTGCGTAAGACTGTTTGTTGCGATGACCTGCTTTCACATTGTTTCCAATCTGACCATAAAAGAATTCACTTCCTATTGCAGTCATCATCGTTTTGGCCAGTCGTTCGGCTTCTTCTTCGGGCATGTCTGCGTTTGCAGATGAAAGTACACTCTCAACCAAGCCTCTCAATCTCTTGCTGTCTGTCACTTTGCCTCCTTGTCTGTGTAGATACAATTCCACTCGTCATAGTTGAAGGTGCTGCTGTTGCTAATCAACTTAACCTGATCTAGTTCTTCTGTACCTGTGTGTCCGGCGCTAATTCCTGCGGAACCGATGAGCTTGTTTCTCAGGTATTCTTCCCTTGTTAGCCTATAAATTTCAGTATGGTTTGGCCACACAGAAACCAGTGTTACTCCGTCCCAACCTTCTTGGTTCGGCCTAACTTGGTTAAACCAATGATAAGAACTCCAGTCTCCACTCTTTAAGACTTTTATCGACGCGCTGGCCGTCTTCACTTCATCTTTCATCCAGCGGCCACCAGGCTTCCTATATCTTATGTCCCCTTGGTCGCTTACAATCTCAGCCTCGTAACCAAGACTAGACAAGTGAGCCATGTACAGCTTAACTCCGACCGTACCTTTATCTTGCGGAGTAGAAAGGGTCTTGAAAGATTCATTCCTTGAGTTGAGCCACGGGTCAACACCATCTTTACTTTTTTCTTTCTTGTGTAAGTCAATTATTTCTGCGAGGCGCACTAAATTTACTGGTCCCATGGTCTCCCCTGTTGAGGAATTGTGATACCGAAGATTCCGGCAACAGATTTTATAATAGCTAACAAGATGGTAAGTCTAATCATCTTTTTTCTCCTAGTTTGTAGTATTATTATACGCTAGTATGCCCGTAATATCAAGCTTTTTCTTTAACTTTTGCCTAGATAATTTCCGCCATCGGTGGGATGGGTACCAGTGTGAATTTCCTAAATTGTCAAGAACCAAAACGTCCTTTAGTTCGTCAGTCACCTGCAAGACGATCCCCCACATTAACAATTCTTCGTAAACCTGGGTGTTTGTTATGAAGCAGGCCACAAGATCGCCTGGGTCGAAAGTCGTCATATATTAAATATAGTACACTTTCGCAAAAAGTTAGATTCTTGGGTCAGGCTGTCCTCGCCGCCTTGACGTTCGCCAGCCTATGTCTTATTTTATTCTGTTACACCGAGTTCAGGATGGGCTTCGATAATAGATCACCTCTTACACCGGATAAACGACAACACGGACGCCGTTATAGACAATGGCGCCAATCCTAGTTTATATTTCCAAGAATCCGCCGGTTGCTTTATACGAATATAAAGATTGACCAACCGACACCATCCGAGCCGCCTACTATGGTCCGCTCTCCCGTGATGGATTTAATCTACTACCACGACTCTTTCCTTGGTGTTCAAAGTAATTAGAATCTGCATAATTCTTTGTGGTCATCCACATGCGCTGACACTTGCTCGGCTTTGGCTTGGGTGCACACATGTCTGTCAAGACAATATGCCCGTCGAAACCTTGCTTATTAACATATTCTGTCGGAGCATTAAAACAAGTTCCACCCTGCAGCACTCGTTCTGGCGCTTTGCTTTGACCCTTGCGCCAAGTGAACACTTTACTCTCATCGACGCGGGTGTCGAATGGAACAACCACAAATTCAGCAATAGATGCCAACTTGTTAAGTTCTGCAAAGAATAATGCAAGCATGTTATCATCTACTGAGCCTGATTGGTCGACCGAAACAGCGACACGCGCTACGCGAGCAGACTTGCGACCTGGGTGAATGTAGGCGTATCGGCGGTTGATGCGCTTGATTGAGCTTGTCCTGTCGGCGCGTTGAGAAGACTTAACAAAGTACCTCAGAACCTTTCTCCAATCAATCTTGGTCTCCAACATCTTCATTACTTCCTTGCGGACCTCCGATGAGACCGAGCCCCAACGATTCGAGGCGCTTGCTTCATTGGCTGCTTTGCGTACAGCATCTTTGAGTCGCTCTTTGGCCATTTCTTTGACCTCCTGAGAGCACTCTTGCCAGCCGGAATGGTCGTCGAGTGTATCAGGGATTCCATTGCCAGAACCCGGGTTGGAACCCGACTGTCCTCCCTGGCCGTTGTCACCCTCTTGATCTCCGCCTTCGCCCTTCTGCCCTTCCTCCCCTTCTTGGTTCTGGTCGAAATCGGGCATGTTTGCCATGTACCACTCTGCTGATTTTCCACGTGGCAAATCAGCAAATGGAGTATCTGGCTGACCAGGGATCAAACCTCCTTCGGGCAAATTGTACAAGTGCGAATTGATTGCAAGGTCAGTGGCGATGTTCCACAGCTTCATGTTGCAACCATCTGGCAGGCGGCCTGTAACGTGCTCAAACAGAACGTGATAAAATTCATGCTTGAGCACGTCAGTGCGCTCAAGGTCTGTTAGATCTGCAAAGAATGTTGGGTTGTAAAGCATCTCAAACTGGGCTGTGTCGGGGTTCACCATGACTCCAGCGGTGGGAATTGCGGTAGATGCTCGCTTATCAATCCTGCGAGAGATTGCAGCAAAGAACGGCTCGTCCATAAGGAGACGAGCGGTGTTCATGTTGAGGTCAAATTCTTGATTGTCAGACATAACAGCCTCCATTGTTTGTATAATATACTATACCACTTTTCACGGTATTTGTCAACAATTAATTAACATCATTTTCCGAGCCGTTGATGAGTCGAACAAAGTGCTTAGAAACAGATTCGCCATCTACCTCGGACTTGTGCAGCTTGACAGTATTGTTTACATCGCCCTTACCCATCACAGTCCAGAGCTTCATAGCAACTTCAGAAGGAAGCATCACAAAGTAGCGAGCCAAATTGTTAACCTGTTCTTGGACCAGTTCATCCTTGAAAACTTCCTCTGCCTCGAACTTGTCGATAATAGCAGTGTGATCGTTGATGCCGAAGTCCGCAACCTTGGCGAAATCACCCTTGATCAAAATATCCTCAGTTGTAACCTGTCGGTCATAGTTGAGAACAAAATCATTGAAAGCAACCGCAGCCTCGAAGCCAACAAACGCAGCTGTAAGGTTATAAAGTGTAGGACTGGACTCCTCCAACAGACCTGCCTGAGCCAGACACTGGTCTAGACGCTCCCAAGATCGACGAGAAGGATAAACCTTGTTCGGCTCGAAGTCGTCTGTGTGTTCGAGGTGGGTTCGGTTCTGGTTGATAAAGTTCCAAACCTCGGAAGAAATCTCCGAGTCCTTTGCCCAAGACAGCCAGTCCTCCACTGTAGGTTCGATGTCAAATACAGTCCAGCGGTCTAATTCTGCTGGGTCCATCTCACCTACTTGGTATTGTGATCCGTGTTCTCCGCCGTTAACCGCTGCGAATACCAGGGTGTCCTCGTGAAGTACGTGGCCGTTGAGCTTGCGAGAATCGGTCAACTCGAAGATGCCCTGGCGAACCTCCAGAGTAGCTCGGTCCACCTCGTCCAGAAACAACACAACAGGACGATCACAAGCTGCCTTGAACCAGTCTGGTGGATTGAATGTGGTAGAGTTGTCCTCGATGGTCGGAAGACCAACCAAGTCACCCTCGGTCATCTGAGAAGCGCGTCGTTCGACAACTTCCATACCCTGCGAATCAGCGTACTGATACACGACGGTGGACTTGCCGATGCCGTGTCGGCCTCGGAGTAGGACAGGCTTACGCACTGCCGTAACGTGGTTAACGATATTAGAAAATGTTGCGAAGTCAACAGCCATGAGAATCTCCTTGTAGTTTTTGCTGTTTTTGTCTCATCTATCTATAACTAGTATACTATAGTGGGTACATTTTGTCAATAACAAAATGCAATTTTATTTTAGTGTTCCGAGTCTTCTGAGGGCGATGTTTCTTAGTTGTTCATCGGCTTCTGAAGCCGACACCTTTACCACAATGTCTGTTGGAAGATTCGGGTTCTCTAGCAGACCCCTCAGTGTTCCTCGGACATGCCAGTCGTCGGTTCCAGTGCCCTCAGCGCGTGGTCGCAAGACATCCTTCTCATAAATATCCTCTAGAATTTCTGGAGGTGTTCCAAGTGGTCCTGGGAGTGGGCCGTAGCCGGTGCGTGACCACCCGTTGCCGCCGATAAATGCACGAAACATTCTCCAGCGCGATCTTTCGCGTATGGCAGAGGAATACTCTTTGTAAAGTTCCCTGTAGTATTCGGGCTGACCAGCATAGTGACCAGCGGAGAGAAGCTCCGTCTTGAAAGTGTAGCCTCGTAAACTCCAGAGATGGTCTCGGGCCTCGATGCAAAGTCCCGGGTTTTCTGCTAGGTACCACTTGGCGCGACGGTACCGATGTTCTGCAATCTTGAGTTGCGTTGCGCTGTCGAGAAATCGATTCTTGGCAAGTCCGATAAGCTCCGCGTTTTCCATTCGATGTACATTTCTTGCTAATTGTGACACTTGTTTTTGTCCTTCATTGTTGTATTATAATATTATCAGAGATTACTAAAAATGTCAAGAAGATTTTGATAATAATTTCAACCATTTAGTGCGAATCCATCGTTGTTCATTTTCTTTGTCTGAATTGATTACGAGAACTTTGCAGTGGTATTCGTCAGGGTGAAATGCCCTGTCTGTGTTGTAAGCTGGGTTTATTGCTTTTCTCTCGACGACCACTCCCGTTATTCTCTCCTCACCCTTTCCGAGAAAACACTCAACGAGGTCGCCAATGTCAATGAATTGCCTAGTCATACTTCATAGTACCACGAATCGCACAGAGATGTCAAGAGAAATTTTCAATTTTTCTCCTTCTCTTTGTACCATTAGAGTAGCTTACATGGCACGAACCTTCCTTCAGGGACTTGTAGACGCTTTCTTTCTTTGCGCGGTTGTCCATGGTTACATAGTGGTCCCCTGGGTCTTCCGCGTTTCTTGCACAAATAGCATAGTAAACATATTTTGGTGTAATCTTGTATATCACAGCCATAATTGCAGAGTTCTCCCTTTCGCCTCTCTTATTGATGGCGCGTGGGTGATAGAGCATGTCACCAATTCTTAAATTGTAAATCTCATTCATTTAATTCCTCGTATCTCGTGAGCATATTCTCTGGCAGCTTAACAATCCTTGTTTCACCTGTAACCCTGCTTGTTGACATTAACCTGTACCAAGTCTCTGAGGTGGGCCGGGCTCCATGATCTTCCGATAACACAAGGTAGGGTGTTAGGTGTGCATAGGATGGCAACCTCTTAATGTGTTCGGGGTTGTCTTGTGGGTGAGTGAAAACCAAATCTCCTGGTTCTATCTTAGTCTGCATCACCATACTCACAATCATCAGGCCACCACCCATACATATCTAACCCTGCTTGTCGATACTTATCATGCCCACTCGAAGGTGGACTGTCAAGAATCCTCTTTTTTACTTTAGGCATTGCAATCTTGTTTGCATTGTCATGCTTCATCGCTATACCTTCTGACTGTGCCGGCAAGTAAGAAGAATCGCCTCCTGGGTAAACTCTCAACCTTTCCTTGTTCTGCAAGTAAAAGGTTGGATCACAGTTTTTAATTATGTCGTGTTCGATGACTTGCTTTGCAGTTAAATTCCTCATTTTTGTCTTGAGTGTTCCGTTCACCACTTCCGTGACTGGAACCTTAAACTTTCCGAAAACTGTAGCTTCGACGACTACCCTCTCTCCCTTGTGGAGAAAAGAGATTGCATGTATCACCTTGTTCATTTTTTTGGCCTCCTGACTCTTTTCAAATCTGACTCGTGCGCGAAAATTGGCGACGTTTCATCAATAACTAGGATCTTGTAAATCCTAGCGCCCTTCGCAGCGCGAGTTATTGGCTTAGCATCGGCCTCGATGATCATACAAGTCTTGTCTTTGACGCGATATGTTGATGCTCGATTTGGATGGTGGCCATCTTTGGTATTTGTATTCGCGATGTCTACCCTGTTGTTCGCGCGGATTTGAACCATGTCACCGGATGAAAATTTATGTGGAGTATCGTATGCTGCTAGAATCTTCTTAGCATACTTGTTGTTGCACATTTTATTAAACTCGTTGTAATTGAGCGTGTGGCTCGAAGGGTCGCTGAGAACTTTATCAACAATAACTCCATAGTATCGAGGATGTTGCACATCATAGTACTGGGCGCACCTAAGTGCAGTTAACCTAAATTCATCGTCATAGGCCTGTTCGAAATTCTCTTGTTTTGAAATCTCTTCCATGCTATACTTAGTAGCCAATCTGTCAAGATGATATTTCTGCGCGTTGGACAGCTGTCCTTTGTTTTGAAACTGCCACTCAAGAGACATCACAAATTGAGAGTCTCCTTCTGTCATTCTTTCTGACACTGAATTGAGATGTGCGAAAGTGTTCTGCATTTCGTCGTTCGTTTTCATAGTTTACAAATCCTATCAGAAAGAGTGAAGGTCGGTTTATCTCTGCCAATAATCATAATTTTCACACACTGAACCGAATCAAACAATTTGTTTGGCTCGAAGCCAAGTACTACTGCCTTTGGCTGATCTTTGCCATAGTGCCTCAGCCCTATAATTTCGCCAATTTCAAATTTCATAATTACTCCATCATCTTGTTAACACTATAATAACACTGATAGTAGAAAAAGTCAAGTAAAATCAACTATTTAACAAACTTTAAATCTTTTCGGTCGAGGGCGAGTTCGTGACCATGGATGTTGTATCCAGGATACCGACTCCTGTTCCACATAACCTCGTAACTCAGCCAGATAGAGTTTCTGACCTTTTTAACGATTCCAATGTCGCCGTAAGTGACCCACCCTGTTCTTCTTACTTTCTCTCCATACGCCGAGAGCGTAACCAAATCACCGACCTTCATTGATAACCTTCAAATATCGCGAGGAAAGGAACATTACTCTGCCATTTTGCAACAGGACATCATAATACCCATCGCCATTTAATGTGTCTTTGACCATACCCACTGATGACTCAGTAAAAATGGTTTGCGTTACTTCAAAATCAACGTGCGGTTGAACCTCTACGATGTCGCCGACTTTAATTTTCACCTATACCTCCTACAAAAATGATAACACTACCAGGACCAAAACAATACAGACAAACTCAAACACATGGCGGATGTGCATGTCGATATCAGCGTATTTCATTCTCACACCTCTGGACTGATATACCACTCTCCTCATTTACCTTGGATGCAGATACACTTTTCACTTGATTACCTCGATTGTGTTTGGCTTTTGTGCTAAAAGTTCTTTGTCTTGCCAAAAAACAAAGAACATATAAGGATTTCTATCTACGATAATACCACATTTTCTATCATCTGTCAAGTCCAAACCGGCTGAACCAAAACAAGATTTATGGTATGCCGCCTCTACAGGGGACCACCTCACAATATCACCGACTTTCATTGGATGCCTCAATAACTTTTACGTCCCTTACATCAGTCATCGTTGGTGTCGTTGATTCACACCAAATCACAGGTACCCGGTCTGGCTCGCCGAATTTGTTTTCTACTCGCTTGCCCGTCACAATCCCGACAAACTTAACCTCTTGAGAACCAAACACGCCCCTAGTTGGTACCCAGGCCACAACATCACCGACTTTCATTGGTTAACTTCCTGAGAGACATTACACTAAAGAATAGGCCGGGGTGAGTCCACTCTGGTGGTTCAGTTTGCCAATGAACTCGGACTCTACCAACCGGAGAGTCGCGATGTTTCGGATACATCAGTTCACTCTCAACAACAATGCCGCGCGCTCCCTTGTGGGATTCTACCAAATCACCGACTTTCACTGATTATCTCCGTGCCATTGTGTTCTATTTGACGTCCGAGTTCAATGAACTTGCCATCTGCAAAGACGAGCCAATCATACTCATAGTCGTCATCCCTCGGCAGCTTTTTGATTAAGGTAGCCACGTAGCTTTTCAATTTGAAATGGTTGTATGGGCCGCGAGTTAGTTTGATGAGATCACCGACTTTCACTGACAACCTCCAAGTGAATTGGGTTGATTGGCCTAACCGATTGTCGTTCCAACCAATACACATTTTTGTAAACTTCGGCGTGCTCACCTTTGTCATAGTAGTCCGAAACGATAAGGCCGATAGGTTGATCTCCAGCACCCATGCTCTGTCCGAAGTAGTTCCACCTCACTAAATCACCGGCCTTCACTGACAACCTCGCATCCATGGGTTATGAACCATTTGACCTGACCATCATGCAAGACTTTCATTGCATTGCCCTGTGGGTCTACCCAAAGGACAACGCCTGGATAGTTCCAGCTCCCCGTGTATGAAACTAAATCACCGACTTTCACTTACCAACTCCAACTCTTCATGGTCATCTGGGAGTGGACCTGTGGGTGGGCCCTCAAACCACATGACATACACCACGCTGTCACCACCGATGAGTGAACCTTTTCTCACAGACAGCACAATACCTGTGTCACCGTCACTCCGCCATCTTACCAAGTCACCGACTTTCACTGATTACCTCCAGCGAATCTATCCAATAATCACCAATGTCACCATTTTCCCACAGAATCTTCATCATCGTTTTTATGGCCGGGGCCGGGCGCCAGCCTGATGTCGGCTTTCCCACAACCAAACCTACGGAAGCGGAGTGTCTTTGTTTCTTAAATCTCACCAAATCACCCGGCTGCATG
>Ga0209404_10001869_pt1 | contig 13601 bp, 12 predicted proteins | sample TroAtlMetagenome_2_FD_187447 | JGI IMG/M metagenome (GOLD analysis project Ga0209404, IMG submission 187447) | Marine eukaryotic phytoplankton communities from Atlantic Ocean - Tropical Atlantic ANT8 Metagenome (SPAdes) (version 2) | ecosystem: Environmental > Aquatic > Marine > Oceanic...
TACTCTTGGAGGTTCTTGACTGATTGGGTTTCCTTGTATTTTACTTTTGATTTTCGTCTTTAGTGACGGTTTAGCACTCTTATAACCTCGGCTCAGTATGGCGACTCGTCTTCCTCCGGCAGTAAGTGCCTTGGCAAATTTTTCAACTATTGGTGTCTTACCAGTACCCCCAACCGTGAGGTTTCCAATACTTACGACAAGGCATCCTAAATTGTGTTCTCTCTTAATTCGGCTCTTATACAACCACAGACGTAAGCTCACCAGGAACCTATACATAATTGACATTATTGAGAGTAATAAGCGTATGACGCTTGCACGGAATCCCTTACGTCTGTTTAGGATAACGTCTATCGCAAATTGTTCTAGTTCTTCGAGGCTTTCTTTCATTGGGTTTTACTACCCTTTAATGATCTTTCTTTTTACATATTAAGCTAAAGCTTGCCACTTCGCCATGAATCTATTACCAAATGAATATGGATAGACCTGATTCAAGAACAATTGATGAACTTAGAACCGTAAGTTTTTTACCTAATATAGCTGCTAACTCTACCGGTTCCGTACTAGTTAGTTTTGGAAAAACTAGGGTAATTTGTTCTGCGATTATTCAGCCTGGAGTGCCACGCTGGATGAAAGAGCAGGGCGTTGAAGGAGGGTGGTTGACTGCAGAGTATTCAATGCTTCCCTATTCTACTGGGGGCGGACGTAAACCAAGAGATGTGATGAAGGGTAAACTGGATGGTAGAAGTTCAGAGATTCAACGCTTGATTGGGCGTTCTCTTCGGGCCGTTGTTGACCTTAAACTTCTTGGAGCAAATACTTTATGGGTAGATTGTGATGTATTAGAGGCTGACGGAGGTACTCGAACGGCTTCAATTACTGGATCATCCGTAGCCTGTGCTATTGCCTTTGATAACTTAATTGCAAAAGGAACCTTAAAAAGCTCACCGCTTAAACAACACGTTTCTGCTGTCAGTTGTGGTATATACAAGAATACGCCCATTTTAGACCTATGTTATATAGAAGATCGCGACGCTACTGTAGACTTTAATATTGTGATGACGGAATCTATGGATTTTGTTGAGCTGCAAGGCTCTGGGGAAGAAGCTTCATTTACCAACGAAGAAATGGAATCAATGCTAAGTCTTGGTAAAAAAGGGATTACCGAAATTGCTGAATTACAAAAACAGACAGTTATTTCTGCGAAAGAGGAAATGGAGAAGGATGCTGCCAAGAAATTAGCGGATCATTTCAATTAGTGGAAATTTTCAAATGTTGAAGAGGTTCAGTTAGATATGATATCTGCTGAATTAAGGATAAGCATCCGTTGGGTCTTAAAATATGGATATTGATATAGATAAGATTTGTGAGGTGGCGAGAGATGCAGGCTCGTGCATTATGGATATCTATAACTCAGATTTTGATGTGACTTATAAGTCTGATCATTCGCCTCTGACTGAGGCAGATCGTGCAGCTAATTTACAAATCATGAATTTTCTCGAGGCAAGTTATCCTAATATTCCCATCATTTCTGAAGAGAATAAGGAAGTTGCTTACAAAGATAGATCGGATTGGGATGAATTTTGGTTAGTTGATCCGTTGGATGGAACAAAAGAATTCATTAAAAGAAACGGTGAATTCACAGTTAATATCGCGCTTATTCGGAAAGGTGATCCCGTTCTTGGAGTAGTCTACCAACCGGCTAAAGATATTTTGTACTTTGCGGAGCGAGGTTCGGGATCGTTTAAAAAAAGCGCAGCTAGTGAGCCTGTAAAAATTTCAAATGACGTACATTATATGGACTTAAATGAGGTAAAAGTAGTAGCTAGTCGATCTCACCTTACTGAAGAGGTTAATGAATTCGTTCAAGGTCTTGAACGAATTGGCAAGAAAGTGAATATGGTATCTGTGGGCAGCTCTTTAAAACTTTGCCTTGTTGCAGAAGGAGCTGCGAATGTTTATCCAAGATTTGGCCCAACAATGGAATGGGACACTGGAGCAGCTCAAGCTGTTGTAATGGAGTCTGGAAGAAGAGTTATTAATCGCGAAACAAATGATATTCTCAAATATAACAAATTTTCATTAAGGAATCCATGGTTTATAGTCGAGTAATATTGGAGTGCATAATTATTAGATAAGATGGTAAATTTGTAATCAATGCGAATTATAGTCATAGGTTCTGGGTTTGTAGGAGAGGCATTCTCTTTATTGATGGAAGGTCGAGGTAATGAAGTTTTTCGAATTTCCAAAAGTGGTTCAGGGAAGTCTATTGGTATGGATGTTTCAGATTTAACATCTGTGCAATTAACTAAAGACAAAATAGGAGAAGTCGATGCCGTTATTCATTGTGCGAGTTCAGGTAGTCGAGGTCAGAATAGAAATCAAAGATATCAAAAAGTTTATGTGGATGGATGCAGGAACTTGTCTGAAATCTTTTCTCAATCGATGATTGTTTTTGCTAGTAGTTCCAGTGTGTACGGACAGAATGATGGATCCTTAGTCGATGAGAATTCCAAAACAGAACCTGCATCTAGTACTGGAAATTTATTACTTGAAGCAGAGAAAATTGCTTTAAATTCCAATGGTTCAGTAGCACGGCTTTCAGGTATATATGGTCCTAATCGATCATACTTGCTCAAGAGGTATCTTGAAGGTGACGCCAGAATTGATGGATTTTCTCCAGATGCAGATGGTAGATGGATTAATCAAATTCACAGAGATGACGCAGCTCATGGAATTGCCCATATTATTGAAAAAAAATTAACCCATCAAATTTTTAATGTCTCTGATGATCAACCTCTTTTGCAGAGGCGTTGCTATGAGGAATTTGATCGAAGATTTAAGAATGGGATTCCCGAAGTTTGTGAACCTGAAAAAGGTAAGGTTCGGGGATGGTCTCACAAGAGGGTGTCCAATTTAAAAATAAGGGAATCTGGCTGGTCACCTACATATCCGAATTATTTTGATGCTCTTGATAGCGATTCCAGAATACTGCCTTCTATAATGCAGGGTAAATAATGATTTAGGCGAGTATAGGTTTAATCACATTAGCTGGTTTTACTCCTGTGAGTCGGAAGTCTAGTCCTTGAAATTGGTAACTAAATTTTCTATAATCAATTCCAAATAGGTGCAGTAATGTTGCGTGTAGATCGCGAACATTAACAATGTCTGTTACTGAGTTATATCCCAGTTCATCAGTAGCTCCGTGACTTACGCCTCCTTTAATTCCTCCCCCAGCCATCCATAAAGAAAAACCTTTGATATGGTGGTCTCTACCATTCCCCTGAGCCATTGGCGTTCTGCCAAATTCGCCTCCCCATATGACAAGGGTATCGTCTAGCATGCCTCTTTCTTTGAGATCCTTTATTAGAGCAGCGCTTCCTTTATCTACAAGTCCGGCAGTGTTTTTTGATGCGTTTTTGATTCCGCCATGATGATCCCAACCGCGGTGATAGAGTTGAATGAATCTTACGCCCCTTTCAGCGAGTCTTCTTGCTAATAGGCAATTTGACGCAAATGAACCGTCTCCTGGCTTTGCTCCATACATATCCAACACATGTTGGGGTTCCTTAGATACATCCATTAGCCCAGGGACCGATGCTTGCATTTTAAAAGCGAGTTCGTATTGAGCTATCCTTGCAGAGATTTCTGGATCAGCGACTTGATCATTATGAATACTATTGAGAGCGTTTACAGAGTCTACAACGGTTCTTTGATCTTGCCTATTAACACCCTTTGGATTTGAAACATAAAGAACTGGGTCTCCTTTGGAGTGGAATGGGACTCCCTGAAAACGACTTGGTAGAAAGCCGCTATGCCATTGTCTTGCAGCAATGGGCTGGTTTTGTCCTCCTCCCACAGATGTGAGTACCACATAACCTGGAAGGTTTTCTGTCTCAGCTCCAAGTCCATAAAGTAGCCATGAACCCATGGAAGGTCTTCCAGAAATTTGAGTTCCTGTATTCATGAATGTATGCGCTGGATCATGATTGATTTGCTCAGTAACCATTGAGCGAACAACCGCAATGTCGTCAGCCACAGAGCCTATTTCAGGAAATATTGACGATATATACTGACCGGATTTCCCGTAATTCTTAAACTCATGTTGAGGGCCCAAGCAGGTAAGGTTTTTATTGCCTTGCAATTGGGCAATGGGTTGTCCTTTAGTGAAGGATTGTGGCATTGGCTTACCATTCATTTTGGCAAGTTCAGGTTTATAATCCAGAGTTTCCAGATGAGAAGGACCACCAGCCATACATAAATGAATGACTCGTTTTGCTTTAATTGGCAGATGGGGCTTTTGAATGACGCCAGTCCATTTATCTGATGGTTTGTTTTCTGCTCTTATTTCGTCGTTTAGCATAGATGCCAAAGCAACTGAGCCAATGCCGGCTCCAGATCGGTTAAGGAATGATCGACGATTGATTTGAAAGTCAATGTTATTCATTTTAGTGTCTTGTAATAGTTTCGTGTAAATTAAGAATGGTTCTGGCAACCGTTGACCAACTTGCTAATTCAGCAGGATCAATGTTATCAGGTGCTGTTTTTATTCCCGTCCCGTTGAAGGCTTTAGCTGAATCGACATCGGCAGTGTAGCGAGCTTTTTGATTAGCTTGTAGTTCGCTTAATATTTTGATTTCTTTCTCATTTCCCTTTCTAGAAAGAGCTGTTTGTAATGCCCAATTAATACGGGCCACTGGATCAGTACCGCCCTCTTTGATGATTCTTTCGGCGAATGATCTAGCTGATTCTACATAAGTAATATCATTTAGAAGAACCAATGCTTGTAGTGGCGTATTTGACCTTGGCCTTTCAGCTGTGCATTCTTCACGGCTAGGAGCGTCGAACGCTAGAAGGCTAGGGTGAAGGAAGCTTCGTTGCCAGTGTGTGTAAAGACCACGACGATATTGGTTTTCATTATTATCATGAGAGTATTTTCTGGCTGGGAAATTTAAGTGACGCCAATAGCCTGCAGGTTGATATGGCTTAACACTTTTACCTCCTATTTTTTCAGATAGTAGACCACTTAAGAAAAGGGCATTGTCTCGAATCATTTCTGCATCGACTCGAAAACGTGATTGTCTGGCAAAGAGTTCGTTAAGCGGATCTTTTTCATTTAAGTTTGGGGATACTATTGAAGATTGCGTGTAAGCTTTTGAGCTTACAATTAACTTGATCATATGTTGGATATCCCAACCACTTTCTACAAATTCAACGGCAAGCCAGTCGAGAAGCTTTGGATGTGAGGGCCATTTTCCTTGAGAGCCTAAATCATCAACGTTCGATGAGATTCCTATTCCAAAGAATAATTTCCATAACCTATTTACGAATGCCCTTGAAGTTAGTGGATTCTCTTTAGAAATGATCCAGTTCGCTAGGTCTAATCTGTTAGCTTTTTCATTTTTTGTTTCAATTTTTCCAAGAAACTCTGGTATTCCAGGTTGGACGATTTCGCCTGAGTCATCTAACCAATTACCTCGAGGAAGTATTCTCATTTCACGTGGTTTGGTTGATATGCTAACTAGGGTCCTTGGTAAATTCTTCTGCATATCGCTTTTCTCTTTCTGTAGGGAAGCGATCTTCGAGCGGGTTTCAGACATGGTCGGAGAGATTGATAAATAGTATTGCTCAATAGCCTGTTTCTGAGATTCGTTACGCTCATTAACAGGAACCCTAATGGCTGCCGCAATTGCCGGAGGTAGTTCGTTTCCTGCAGCTTTGAAGTAGAATCCACCGCCACCAGCATGGTTAATGATTTTCATTAGGAACTGATTGTTTCCTTCCTTTAATTCGAGAGTGACTTTTTCCTGGTCAGGAGCAGCTCCACGGGCGGGGTTATTTTTCAGAATTTCTTTACCATTGAGCCAAACCCTTATCCCGTCATCAGATCCAAGAGATATAGGTAGTTGGGTGGCCGTTGATGATTTGATGAGTCTGTATAAGTACCAAGCTGAGTTGGCTGCGTTACCTAGGTTGTGGATTTTCCCGTCTGCTAGATCTGTCCTATCTTGCCATTTTTTCCCTGAAATTACAGCCTTAGGATCAATGCCTTTTTCTGGACCAAATTCTGTATTAAACGCTTTTTGAGGATCACCTCCTGGAATAGGTCCAATCACGTGCCATTTCATGAGTAATGGTTTAGAGGAGGTTGACAAAGATTTTTCCCAATCTGCCTGAGCGGCAACTATTTCAGGCGTGATCACTTTTGTTTTTGCAGTTAGCGCATTAATTTTTTCATCCAGCTCTGCGAGTTGTTTTTTGTACTGTCCAGTTGCTACAGACATTCCAGGATCACGCCTTCCTACAGCTTTTTCTTTGATGTCAGCAAAGAAAGCAGCCATCGAATAAAAGTCTTTAGCAGTGTATGGGTCGTACTTGTGATCATGACATTGCGCACATCCAAGGGTGCCTCCGAGCCATGCCCCTGAAACATTTCGAACCCTGTCAGCAGCATAAATTGCTACATACTCTTTGGGTTGAGCTCCTCCCTCTTCAGTGGTTTGTAACAAACGGTTGTATCCTGATGCGACTTTTTGTTCATCGGTAGGATTTGGTAAGAGGTCTCCGGCAATTTGTTCTCTTGTGAACTGATCGTATCTTTGGTTTGAATTGAATGAGTTAATAACCCATTCCTTATAAAGATAAACATCCATATTTGTGTCCGAATGATATCCTATCGAGTCTGCGTATCTTACCAAGTCGAGCCAGAAAGTGGCCATCCTTTCACCGTACCGAGATGATTTCATTAACCGATCTGCTGCATTTGAGACTGCTTTTATCGGGTCTTCATTGTACTCTTTTCTGAAATTATTCACTTCGGCTGGTGTAGGTAAAATGCCTGTCAGGTCGAGAGATATTCTTCTTATCAAGGTGTGGGAAGCTGCGACCGGAGACATTTGCATTTCCTGATTCTTTAACCTTGATTCAATGAAGTGGTCGATAGGGTTTGTTTTAGGGTCTATTGATTTGGTTGGAACATTAAACGACCAGTGCCCCTCGTATTCTGCTCCATCATTAATCCATTGTTTGATTAATTCTATTTGTTGTGGGTTCAGCTTTTTACCAGTTTCTGGTGGTGGCATAATTTCGTCCTCATCATCTGAAATCATCCTTGCTATAATTTCACTGTTGTCTGCATCTTTTGGAATTATTGCCTGGAATCCATCACGATCTTCAAATGCGCCACCCTCTGTAATATCTAGTCTCAGTTTTCCTTTGCGTTCATGCTCGTCAGGTCCATGACAAGCAAAGCAATTGTCAGAGAGCAGTGGTCGAATATCTCGATTGAACTGAATTTTTTCTTTTGCTTGTGCTGTATTCGGTCCGATGAGGATAATTAGAAAAATGGAAAGTGCGGTTAATCTTTTCATTGGTTCTTTTTATGGGAAGATCTAGGAAGCATAATTAATTGAATTCACAGTTCCTAGAATGTTCAGTATATTAGACTACTTGTAGCAAATCTTCCTAACAAAAAATTTCTTAATTTAAATAAATATAATACTTTTTAGTGATGTTCAGACCAATTTTTTCTTTATTTATAATACTTCAGTTAAACGGTTTAACTTTTTCTAAAACACCTAATTTCATTGTTATTTTTACAGATGATCAGGGATACGAGGACATCGGTTGCTTTGGATCTCCTAAAATCAAAACCCCGAATCTTGACAAGTTGGCTGCAGAGGGAAGAAAATTTACAAGCTTTTACTCTGCTAATTCGGTTTGCTCTCCGTCACGAGCTGCTTTAATGACTGGCTGTTATCCGACGAGGGTTAGTGTGCCTGGAGTCCTGTTTCCCCGTCACAAGGAAGGCTTGAACCCTGATGAAATCACGATTGCCGAATTGCTGAAAACAAAGGGCTACGCGACTTCTTGTATCGGCAAGTGGCATATTGGACACAAGCCAAAATTTTTACCAACTAGGCAAGGCTTTGATTCATACTTTGGAATCCCATACAGCAATGATATGACGATTGATCCCGAAGCAAAGCTTGCTGCAGATATCATTCTTAGAGAGGGTTTTACATTAGACCGAATTAAGAATGAAAAGCCAAAAAAGAATCTCGTTCCTTTGATGAGAAATGAAGAGGTTATTGAGTATCCTTGTGACCAGACGACATTGACCAAGCGATATACTGAGGAGGCGGTTAGGTTTATTGAGAAAAATGAGGATAAACCGTTCTTCCTGTATATTCCACATACCATGCCGCACATTCCTTTATTTGCCTCAAAAAATTTCAAAGGTAAAAGTGAACGTGGACCCTATGGTGATACGATTGAGGAAATTGATTGGTCGGTTGGTGAAATCATGAAAACGTTAAGGGAAAATAATTTAGATGAAAACACACTTGTGATTTATACTTCAGATAATGGCCCTTGGAAATTAAAAGAAGGTAGGGGGGGGAGCGCTTATCCACTTCGTGGATATAAGTTTCAAACGTATGAAGGAGGTATGAGGGTACCATGTATTATGAGTTGGAAAGGTAAGATTCCTTCAGGAACAGTTTGCGATGAGATTGGTGCAACTATTGACCTCCTGCCAACTTTTGCGAATTTGGCAGGAGCTAAAATCCCTGATGATCGAATCATTGATGGAAAAAACATATGGCCTATAATTTCGGGAAAAGAAGGCGCCCTTTCTCCACATGATATCTATTATTATTATAAGGGTAACCGGCTTGAGTCTGCTCGTCAGGGAAAATGGAAGATTCGTAGATCTGGTAAGAAATCTCAATCAGTTGAACTATATAATTTAGAGGATGATATTTCTGAGTCTAAAAATTTATCCCCAAAAAACCCTGAGCTCATAGAGGTAATGCTAAAGAAGATGGATAAATTTGATAAAGATTTAAAATCGTCTCAGAGGCCTATAGGTAAGCAATAATCAAATAATTTAGATAAGGCCTTTGGCTTTGGTTATCATTCGCATTATCGATTCCTCTTTAGTGTAATTATGTATTTCTTCAATGGGAACCCATGCAAGGTCATGAGATTCATTACTGACTTGATAAGTTTCATTATCAGTCACTTGGAAGAGGAATCTTGCGTCGTAGTGTAAATGTTCAGGGACATTTTTTCTTTCAGGGATTTTGTGAATATCGATATCGAGTATTTCTTTGGACAAGAGTCTTAAAGAGCCTATTCCGCTCTCTTCCCTAGCTTCGCGAGCTGCTACTCTATGTACGTTTGAGTCACCGTCTGCATGGCCTCCAAGTTGGAGCCATTTGTTTAGTTTCCGATGGTGGGTTAGTAATGCCTTGGTATTTGTGAGGTCAATTATCCACGCTGCACAGGTAATATGTCCCTTTAGGAGTGTCCGTTCGAAGCAGTCTGTATTATTTGCAATAAATTTACGATATCTTGAAACCGTTTTGTCTTCTCTTGGATGCCTTTCACTGTAGCTCTGAACAAGCTTTAGTAGAGGGGCTCGGTGCATTAAATTCAAATAAATGATTCACTCTTTGAGCGTCCAGCACAAAAACGTATCCGCGGTTTGAGCTGACATTGATTCTACAAAGGTATCAGCGTCAAAACCATCAAGTGTAAATAATCGCTCGCTCAAATCATCTGCGTTAGTTGCTCCTTCGGGAATGACTATTGTTGAATTTGGTCCGTGAAGGGCTATGAAAGTTGCTGGAAGGGGAGTGTCTTCAGTGACAACAATTTCAACTCTTAGTAGGTTTTTCCAAGAAAGAGAATCCATCGTCCCATCGGGTCGATGGCAGCGAATTTCATCATCGTTGATTTCTAATATGTATTGCTCTTCGTCTGTCATGGGATGAAGACTATCGGTGGAGATAAAGACTAAGCAAGCGTTTCACTAGTAAGATTGATCAAATGTATTTGAATAGAATCACTTATATAAACCTTATTATCTTTAGTGATTGAGATGATTTTATGAATTAAAGTAGTCTCAGAGGATATTTTCTGTAAATTAATGTTTTATCATTATAATGATTACGTAACATTGTGCATGTTTATATATAATTCTTAATTAACTATTGAAACCCTTATATAATTCTTAAAATCATGAAATCTCTAGGAACCATTATCTTATCATTCCTCATTTTGGGTACTTTTAATATTGCGAGCGCTCAGAAGAAAAAAGCTCCGGGCAAGGATGCTGTTATTGAAAAAATTAAAGCTGCCGTTGAATCTGGAGAGATCACAAGAGAACAGGCCGCTGAAAAAATTAAAGGTCTTAAGAAACGTGGAGGAGCGTCTTCCAATGAGGCTTTGGGAAAAAGACTTAAAGCTGCGGTCAAAGCAGGTAAACTTACTGAAGAGGAGGCCAAAGCCAAATTCGCGGAAATGACTAAGAAGGGTACTGGGGAAAAGCCAAATCCAAATTTAGATGGAATGGTTAAAAGGTTAAAAATGGCTGTTGATTCAGGCAAGATAACTGAAGAAGAAGCTAAAAAAAGAATGGCCGAATATAAAAAGAGGCTATCCAAAGAGGGCGCTAAAAAAGGAAAAACTAATAATGCTGAGATGGCTAGAAAGATCCGTGCTGCTGTCAAAGAAGGTAAGATGACTCGAGAAGAGGCAAGAAAGAAAATGGAGTCCCTAAAAAAGCGTACTAAGTAATATAATATAAATTTATGTAATTGATGGGCGCCTAAGTGAAATACTTTGGTGCCCATTTTTTTAAACTTATAATTTTAGAAGCTCGCTAAAACAGAAAAATATGAATATTCCCAAGATTTCTATTATCAGTTTTTCTTTGATTGGTCTTTTGATAATTGTTTTTCAGTATTCTCAGAATACTAAACTTAAAAATAAGATTAAAAATTATAGTGCCAAAGAGACAGTCACACTGAATCAGTCAGGACTTTCTTCAATAAAAAATGGTAATAGTGTGTCTAAAGGTTCAGGGAATTCGAAGAATAAATCAGACTCAAAGACAGATTATAAAAAGGTATCAGCGGCTATTGGTTCAGTGAATGAAATACTTTCTGATCCAGATCCTTTAAAGAGGATTGAGAGACTCATGGCTTTTGTGAATGGTCTTAGTCCAGGAGAAATGCCTGAAGCTTTAATTGCTCTTCAAGAAAGTGCACCGCAGTGGGATCCTCATATGAAGATGGCAGTGGGTCTTCTGTTGACGCGCTGGGCTTCTGCAGATTCAGACGCCGCATTTGCTTATGTTGAGGAGATGAAGAATAAAGATCAGGCGAGGGATGCTACTTTTTCCATATTACGCGCACTTGCTTCTCAGGATCCTCAGAGAGCCCTAGAATGGATGTCTAATCAAGGTAGTGATATGTCTAAAAATGGTTGGATGGGACACATGCTTGCTGGAACAATTGCGACTGAGTGGGTCAGGCAGGATCCTGATGCCGCGCTTGCTTGGGCTAATTCGTTGCCTGAGAACCAGCGTCAGGGAGCTCTTGGAGGGGCCCTTGAGACAATTGCCGCTTCTGATCCTAATGAAGCTGCTCGGAGACTTCTTCAACTTGACGCGGGAGAGGCACGCCAGAAGGCTGCAGGAAACATTGCAAATCTTTGGGCTAAAAGAGCACCGCAGGAAGCCATGGAGTGGGCGATGACTCTTGAAGGCGATGATAGAGAATCGGCAATGAGTAGAGCACTAGGTGGCTGGGCCTCTACCGAACCAGCGGAGGCAGCGGCGTTTATTAATGATATTCCTGCAGAAGAGAGAACGGATGGCCAAATTCGTGAGGTGGGTCGAAGATGGTCTGAACAGGAACCCTCCAAAGCTGCAGAGTGGCTTGTTAGTCAACCTGACACTAAGGGGAGAACAGATGCTGTAGGGCATGCTGTGTGGCATTGGACGAATGAAGATCCTGCTGGTGCGGCTGACTGGCTTCTAGAGCAGCCGAGTGGTGATTTCAGAGATAATGGAATTGGAGCGCTTGCCAAGGCTAGTTTTGATGATGATCCGGCTTCGGCGGTGACTTGGGCTGCAACCATTGATAATGACAGACAAAGAGAGGGAACTATTGAGAGAGGAGTTCGCGAATGGGCAAAGAGGGAGCCGCAAGAGGCAAGAAATTGGGTTCAAGAAAATAGTAATGTACTTAGCCCAGAACAGTCTGAGAGACTTTTAAATATTGATAATGAAAGCGGTCGAAAGAAGTAATATCTGACTTTCCGAGTAGTTGTAATCAAATTTATTAATTTTTGTTTTAATTAAGGGGTCAGTCCCTTTAATTTGAAAACAATGATTTTTTATCTTAAGTATTTTAGCGCCATTACAATTGTAACAGCCATTGTTTTACATGCGTTTAATTTTCACCCATGGAATGTGATGGTTCATCTTGTTGGGGCTTGTACTTGGACGATTGTAGGGTTTGCATGGAAAGAAAAAAGTATACTGCTTAACTTTTTTCCACAGGTTTTTATTTTAGGGGCGGGCCTAATTTGGGAATTTCTAATGTAATGCATTATGGTATGGAATCCTTTATTATAATTTTTTCGTTAGAATTTTTGTGCATGCTTTAAATAAGCCAAAGTTAGCTATCATTGGAGCTGGTGTTTCTGGTCTTGCAGCTGCATGGGCTCTGAAAGATTCGGATTGGGAAGTTAGCGTTTTTGAAAAGAGTCGTGGCCCATCTGGTAGGGCGGCTACAAGAACAATAAATCAAATTCGAGTCGATCACGGAGCCAATTATTTTAAGATCAATTCACCTCTACTAGAAGAATTAATATTAAGAGAGCTGCCGAATGAGGATCTTATTGAAATCCCAGGGCACGTTTATTTGTTTGATAAAGAAAATATTATTTCTAAAGGGGACTTAAAAATTGATGCAGACATCAAGTGGAATTATAGAAATGGAATTAGTGAACTTGGCAAGAGAATGGCCGCCTGCTCAGGGGCTAAAATCCTAAAACAAACCCTTGTCGTAAATATCGAAGAAGTTTCAAATTCTTCTTGGGAAATTTCTTCAGACAAAGGCAAAATTTTGGGTATTTATGATGCTATACTTTTTACGCCCCCCGCGCCTCAAGTCCTTGAGTTAATTTCTAATTCTTATATTTCCTCTTCCTCAATAATTGATTTAAAAGGGTTACTTGGTGAGAGTGAATTTCACAGACAGTTTTCAATTATAATGGGATTTGATCAACGAATTGATCGACCAATTGATTGCTGTGCTATGCTAAACGAGGACCGTAAGCATGCTGTTTCTTGGTTGGGTTTTGAAGATGCAAAATCCGGACGCGTTGGTAATTCTGAAAGTGTCATCGTCGCACAAATGTCACCTGATTGGACTATGTCTTATTATGATTCTTGTGATGATGTCATTTACAAAGAGGCATTATTGGAGCTTTCTAAGCTTATTGAAGTTCCATTATCAGGGCCTATTTGGCAAGATAAGCAGAGATGGAAATACGCTCACCCGAAGGTAGCTCTAGATGTAGATGAGATTGAAGAATGCTCTCCTCAAGGGTGGTTTTTCTGTGGAGATTCTTTTGTCGGCCGAGGTAGGGTTGGCGAGGCTATTATAACTGGTATAGATGCGGCAGATAGAATTATCGGTGTGAAATAAGAGGGGATTTATTTTACTATTCTTATAACCCTTTTGCCTTTGTGAATTCTTCCGTAATGGTCGGTAGCTTCAATTTCTATTAATTGTGAACCGATG
>Ga0209404_10001872_pt1 | contig 13575 bp, 10 predicted proteins | sample TroAtlMetagenome_2_FD_187447 | JGI IMG/M metagenome (GOLD analysis project Ga0209404, IMG submission 187447) | Marine eukaryotic phytoplankton communities from Atlantic Ocean - Tropical Atlantic ANT8 Metagenome (SPAdes) (version 2) | ecosystem: Environmental > Aquatic > Marine > Oceanic...
AAGTTGTTTTAAGTGCTGGCGCCATTGAGTCGCCGAGGATACTCTTATCTTCTGGTATTGGTAATAAGAAAGAGCTTGAAGAGGCTGGAATAACATGTAAGCATAATCTAGCTGGTGTTGGAGAGAATCTTCAAGATCACCTAGATACAATGGTCACAGTTCGTTCAAACAAAGCAGAATCAATTGGAGTGTCTTGGAGGTCACTTATACCCCAGGTGCTTACGTCACCGTTTAACTTTCTATTTAGGAGAATGGGCTGGTGGACCAGTAATTTTGTTGAGGCTGGCGGTTTTGCAGCGACAAAACTAGGGAGTGCTGAATACCCTGATGTCCAGTTTCACTTTACACCCATTTATCGAAGTCATCGAGGCAGGAAATTTGAGTTTGGTCACGGTTACTCATTGTTTACTTGTTTATTGAGGCCTCATAGCAAGGGCTCAGTTAAGCTAAAGAGAGATGGCGATAGTTATCAGGTATTGATTGATCATAACTTTTTATCTGACTCTAGAGACGAAGAACATATTGTTGAGGCAATCAAAAAGGCTAGAGAGTTATTATCATCTCAAGATTTTGATTCAGTTCGAGGAGAGGAGATAGCTCCAGGGAAATCAGTTCAATCGGACGAAGACTTATTAGAGTATATCCGTCGAACATCCCTTACGGTTTACCATCCAGTTGGCACCTGTAAGATGGGCACTGATGAGTTGGCAGTCGTCTCACCAAGTGATTTAAAAGTTAAAGGAATGAGCAATCTCAGAGTGATTGATGCTTCAATCATGCCGAGCATTGTGAGTGGAAACACTTCAGCTCCAACAATGATGATTGCTGAGAAAGGCGCAAGAATGATTTTGGAGAGTAAGTAATTATGAGTAATTTTCAACAAGAAAAAAAGATAGTGCTTGATTATTACAACGCCCTAGACAAGTCTGAGGGTAATGACATTACAAATGTCTTAAAAGAATGCATAACTGAAGATTATATTTGGAGGGGATATCACCCTTTTAATGAGCTATCAAACGCTAAAGACGTTTCTGAAATATTTTGGCAGCCCTTTCGATATGCCTTTAAAAATATGCAAAGACGGATGGATATTTTTATGGCTGGAAAAAACGAGATAGATGGTTTCGAGTCTGTCTGGGTTGTCTCTATGGGCCACTTGATGGGTTTATTTGACAATGAGTGGCTTGGCATTCAGCCATCAAGGAAAATGGCCTTCCTTCGTTACTGCGAATTTAATAAAGTTGAAAATGGAAAGATCACTGAGTCCGCAATGTTTATAGACATACCTCACGTCATGATGCAGGTTGGCTTGAATCCCTTTCCTCCTCAAACTGCAGCGCATCTAGTTCAACCAGGTCCAATGACTCATGAAGGGCTGATGTTTGATGAGCAAGATGTTTCAGAGGGTGAAAAAACACTGGATGCAATAGACTTCATGGTGAATGACATTAGAACATGGAAAGAAAAGCAAGAAATGCCACTTGTCGATGAGCTACGAAGAAGCTGGCATGAAGATATGATTTGGTGGGGTCCTGCTGGAATTGGAGCGACTTATACCATTGAAAGATACGCTGAGCAACACTCAGGGCCCTTTCGTGCAGGGTTTAAGAATCGAACATTCAATGGACATCTGTGCCGAGTTGCAGAAGGTAAGTTCGGAGGATTCTTTGGTTGGCCCAATCTAACACTTACTCCGTCTGGAGGTTTTATGGGTATGCCGGCAACTGGAAAGCCAGGTGATATGAGAGTCATCGATATGTATCGCCGCGATGGGGAAAAGCTTGCAGAAAACTGGATCTTTATTGATCTGTTGCATTTTTGGAAGCAACAGGGTGTTGATATTTTAGAAAGGATAGCTCAAAATCCAAGGAACTAATATGTATATTAGTTTGAATTACTTTACGAAATCGCTCCAATACTTCTCAAACCATTTCTGACTAGCATTTGCCTCCTTGATTAACCAATCCCTAAACAACCACACAGGATCTGAATCAAAACCCTTGTTTCGAGGAGTAAGGATATAGTAAGAGTCACGAAATGGTAAACGCACTGCAAAAGGAACAATAAGACTACCATCCTCTAGAAATTGCTGTGCCGTCACCTCTCCGGCAATCGTGATACCGTCTCCGCGGATGGCTGCTGCAAGGCATAGGGATGTTTGGTTGTAGACCTTTCCTTTTTGAGCGAGCTTTGTATCCTCACCCAGCAAATTAGCAAACATATCCCACCAGTGCTTGTTCCCACTGTGAATCAGGTTGGCCTCGTGAAAATAACCATCTTCTAGCTGTTTTTGCGAAAAGTATCCTGGAGCACATACGGGAAATACAACATTCGTAAATAGCGGATCAAACGAAAAGTGATCCCAATCTCCCTTGCCCCAGACAACAGCTAAATCAAACATCTTCCCATCGTTGATGACAGATAAATCGGTTTCTGCACTGATTGAAATTTCTATGTTTGGGTGTCTTTTCTCAAATGCAGGCAGCCTAGCAAATAGCCAGAGCTGAGTAAAATCTGAATCTGCAAAAATTGTAATCTTTTGAATATCGCTAGATGGCTCCAAGAGCTTATTAGCCAGTGTATTGAAACAAGATGAAATTGCATGAGAATAAAAACGACCATCATCCGTGATTTCTATTGATCGTTGCTTGCGAATAAATAATTGTTTACCTAAATAATCCTCCAATATCGAGACCTGCTTGCTGACTGCAGACTGTGTAACACCCAATTCTTCGGCAGCCTTAGTAAGATTTTCGTACCTCGCAGCTACTTCAAATGAACGCATGGCGTTTAATGGTGGCAGATTTCTCCTCATTGCATTCCTAAAAGTTGCCCAAAGGTGGAATATTTCGAATTTGTCATAGTATAAATTATGCCATAATTTCCCACATTTCCACAAACATGAGGTGAATAAAGATGAGTTTATTGTTTCCATTGAAGATTAAAGAGGTCTTGAAGAATGATTACCAACTGTGGGAAACACCAAAAACAGAGCTTACAAAATTGTACATTTCAATTGAAAGCCGCAGCCGTGAAATGGTAAGACTGTTTCAGGTTGAAATGATCAGACAGAAAGAAAATACCATTTAGTAAGCTAAATCAAACGCAGGAGAAGTTGTGGTAAGAAGAGCAAGAAGGCGAGACGGCGAAGTCGATGTTGGTGAAACATCTAACAACATTTTTCAGCTGTCGAGACACCACTTAAATAACCCCTATCAACCGACTGAGATTCTTTCGGAAGGTCAGCTAGAAAACATTCTTCAGGCCTCTCTCAAAATATTAAAGGAAATACAACTAACTTTTCATGGGGTTTTATGGGATGCACCCCTTTCCTTAAAAGCATCCCACAATTAAAGGAGGTGGGTATTGATATTATCTTACCGCAGGCATAGAATATTACAAAAAAGCGGGTGCCGATAAATGAGAAGAGGAAGAGGGAAAACCACCAGAGAGGTCACAAACTTTCAACAGGCGCCTTACGGCCAAAAAAAGAACCCTTTCCAGCCAATGTCAATTTTTTCAGAGGATGAGATTGAGGCAATTCATGAGGCATCACTAAAAGTATTATGTGATACTGGTATGGATATCCAGTCCCCTCGTGCCGTTGAAATTCTCAAAAGAGAGGGGGCAATGATTGGAAGTGATGGAAGGCGAGTTAGGTTTGATCCAGATTTTGTGATGGAAAAAATTTCCACTACCCCTAGTGAATTTACTCTTCATGGAAGACACAAGGAAAGGCATGTTCATGTCGGGGGTCGCTCTGTTATAAACACAATGGTCTCAAGTGCGCCCAATGTTTCTGACCTAGACAGAGGCAGGATTTTAGGCAACTTTGAAGACTATTCAAACTTGATCAAGCTTGGTGAGATCTTGAATACTGTACATGCTCTAGGCGGATACCCAGTTGAACCCTGCGACTTGGATGTTCGAGAGCGTCATTTACATGCTGTTTCTGCTGCAGCTCGTCTATCCACCAAGCCTCTATTTGGATATGCTATTGGAAGTGAGAGAATGTTAGATGCCATTGAAATAGTTCGTATTGCAAGAGGCATTGATAAAGAAACGCTTTTAAAAGAACCCTCAATCACAACTGTAGTCAATGCGAACTCACCACTGGTTTATGATAAAGCGCTTATGGAGGGAGCTATTGAAATGGCTGAACATAATCAGCCTGTAATCTATACCCCATTCACTTTGGCCGGCGCTATGGCACCTATTACTGTTGCAGGCGCACTCGTTCAACAAAATGCTGAATCGCTTGCTGGACTTACTTTTCATCAATGCGTTAATCCAGGAGCACCTGCAATCTATGGGAGCTTTACATCAAATGTTGACATGAAATCAGGCTCTCCCGCCTTTGGAACTCCTGAGTACACTCAGGCGACAATTGCAAGTGGTCAGCTTGCAAGAAAATATAAAATCCCTCTTCGTGCTTCCAATGCCAATGCCTCTAATGCTCCTGATGAGCAATCAGTTTACGAATCTCAAATGTCCTTGTGGGCCTGTCTTTTAGGTCAAGTCAATTTTATCCTGCACGGACATGGTTGGATCGAGGGTGGGCTCTGCGCATCCTATGAGAAGGTTATTTTAGATGCAGAGATGAGTCAAATGATGGAGGCTTTTTTAATGCCCTCAAAAGTGAATAAAGATACACTAGGGGTTGATGCAATAGCCGAGGTTGGTCCTGCAAGTCATTTTTTTGCTGCCGCACAAACCATGGAGCGCTACGAAACCGAACACTATAAACCATTGCTTTCTGATTGGCGCAACTTTGAATCATGGAGAGATGCAGGCTCATTTACTGCAACTCAGCGAGCAAACAAAATATGGAAACAGCTTTTAGTTGACTATAAAGAACCTAAGCTTAGCCAAGGGGTGGAAGAAGAGCTTACAAGTTTTGTTGATAAGAGGGTTTCAGAGGGTGGAGCCGCCCCTCTATGATGCTTACATATTTTCATAATAATCAAGGGTTATGTTATGAAAGCATTAGTTAAAAGTTACTCAGAGAAAGGTATTTGGCTTGAAGACGTACCCATGCCAGAGGTAAGTAGTAACGATGTGCTTATCAAGGTTCAGAAAACTGCAATTTGTGGTACTGACGTACATATTTATAATTGGGATGAGTGGGCAAAAAAAACCATCTCTGTGCCGATGACAACAGGCCATGAATTTGCTGGCGTTATAGCTGAGTTAGGTGAAAGCGTTGTTGGACTAGAGGTTGGGGATGTGGTTTCTGCCGAGGGCCATATAGTTTGCAATCGATGCCGTAACTGCCTAGGTGGAAGTAAGCATCTGTGTCCTAATACTGTTGGGATTGGGGTTAATCGAAAAGGTTCTTTTGCAGAGTATGTTTCAGTTCCAGCAGAAAATGTATTTAAACCAAGTGTGGAAATTTCAGCGGACTTACTAGCCTGTTTCGACCCTTATGGGAATGCTGTTCATACCGCGCTTTCATTTGATATGGTGGGAGAGGATATTTTAATAACTGGCGCAGGACCAATTGGAATCATGGCAGCAATGGTTGCTGTTCATTGTGGTGCTCGTAATATAGTTATTACAGACCTAAATGAATATCGCCTTAATTTAGTTAAAAAAATCTTACCAAAAGTCATTACTGTAAATGTTGAAAAAAATCAAATCACGAAAGAATTAATGGAAAGTTTAGGAATTTTTGAAGGCTTTGATGTTGGCTTTGAAATGTCAGGCTCACCACAGGCTTTTGGGGAAATGCTTAATAAAATGATTAATGGCGGTAAGATAGCAATGCTAGCCATCATGCCCACGGGTTCTGGAATTGATTGGGACTTGGTTGTGTTCAAAGGGCTACATATAAAGGGTATTTATGGTCGTGAGATTTTTGAGACTTGGTATAAAGGCTCTATGATGCTAAAAAGTGGTCTACCACTCGAAAAAATTATTACTCACCATTACCACTACACTGAGTTCCAGAAAGGTTTTAATGTTATGTGTTCAGGCCAATCTGGCAAAGTCATTCTCAATTGGGAAGACTAATTTAAGGAATTTTAATGAGTTTTAAAAGCGCAAGAGACAGCTTAGAAAAAGATTTAAATGCCATTAAAGAGGCAAGTTTATGGAAAACTGAACGAGTCATTGCATCTGATCAAAAAAACCAAATTACACTTGAAGGCGGCACCGAATTGATCAATATGTGTGCGAATAATTATCTTGGTTTGGCGAATCATTCTGAGGTAATTCAAGCAGCTAAAGATAGTTTTAGTGATTGGGGTTTTGGCTTGTCATCTGTACGTTTTATTTGTGGTACTCAGAGCATCCACAAGAAACTTGAATACAAGGTTAGTGAATTCCTTGGCATGGAAGATACGATTCTCTACGCGGCTTGTTTTGATGCCAACACAGGTCTCTTTGAAACAATTTTGTCTAAGGATGATGCCGTTATATCTGACGAACTCAATCATGCTTCAATCATTGATGGTGTTCGTCTTTGCAAGGCTGCTCGATTTCGTTATAAAAACAATGACATGAGTGATCTTGAGGCAAAACTAATTGAAGCTAAAGAGATTGGAGCAAGACGTATCCTAATTACAACTGACGGTGTTTTTTCGATGGATGGCACTATAGCTCAGCTCGATAAAATATGCGACTTAGCTGATAAGTATGATGCTATGGTCCATCATGATGACTGTCATGCGGTTGGCTTTATAGGAAAGATGGGGCGTGGAGTTCATGAATATTGTGATGTGATGGGCCGTGTTGATATTATTACTGGAACCTTTGGCAAAGCGCTTGGCGGTGGCTCGGGTGGATACACCTCTGGTCGTCAAGAAATCATTGACATGTTGAGGCAAGGCTCTAGGCCCTATTTATTTTCAAATACTGTGCCGCCTTCTATATGTGCAGCTTCACTTAAAGTGCTTGAGATACTCTCAAATTCTACAGAACTTAGAGATCGTCTAGAAAAGAATACGCATTACTTTCGTCAAGGAATGCAAGAAGTAGGCTTTGATGTTGATGATGGTGACCACCCGATAGTACCGGTCATGTTAGGGGACGCCAAATTGGCACAGAAAATGTCAGAGAAACTTCTAGAGAAAGGTATTTATGCTATTGGTTTTTTCTTTCCTGTGGTACCAAAAGGAAAGGCAAGAATCAGAACACAAATATCAGCGGCACATACCAAAGGTGATTTAGACAAGGCAATTGCAGCTTTTTCAACTACTTACAAGGAATTATCAGGTTGATAAAAAACTTACAATTTATGTTGAGAGGAAGGTATCAGAGGGCGGAGCACCACCTCTATAAAGAGCTAAATTTTTTCAATATTTAAAGACAAATTTTTTCACTTGAGTTTAGCTGTTTTTTGAATTAACATTTAATTTTTATAATATGGATTTACTATGAAAGATCAAGCAAGGGTTGTTGTTATTGGAGGTGGCGTTGTTGGCTGCTCGATTCTTTTCCACCTTGCAAAGATGGGTTGGAAAGATGTTGTTTTATTAGAGCGAAATGAGTTAACTTCGGGCTCTAGTTGGCACGCAGCCGGCTCGTTTCATACAGTCAGCTCTGATCCTAATGTATCAAAGCTTCAAGATTACACAATCAATCTATACAAAGAAATTGAAGAAACTTCGGGCCATTCGATTAGTATGCATAAAACAGGGGGCTACTACTTAGCCTCTAATCAGAATTGGCATGACTATCTTAAGCGAGAGCGCTCTAATGCAAGGTCATTAGGATTGAATCAGGAGTTTGTATCTCTTGACGAGGTTGTAGAAAAGCACCCATTGATTAACCCTGATCATTATGTCGCGGCTCTTTGGGACCCTTCTGATGGAGACATTGATCCTTCAGGGGTGGTGTATGCTTATGCTAAATCAGCGCGTGTTCATGGTGCAGAGTTCTATACTCATACTCCAGTAATAGAGACTAATCAGAGACCCGATGGATCTTGGGATGTTGTCACTGAAAAAGGCAATATCCATGCAGAGCATATTGTAAATGCCGGCGGTCTTTGGGCTCGTGAGCTGGGCCGCATGTCTGGAATTCATTTGCCAGTTGTTCCAATGGAGCATCACTACTTAATTACTGAAGAGATTGACCAAATTGCTAACTTAAAGGATGGCCAAAGACTGCCAAGTTGTATTGACTTCGAGGCCAATATTTATACCCGTCAAGAAAGTACCGGCATGTTGCTGGGAACTTATGAACCTCGATCAACACCGTGGTCCTTGGATGGAACACCGCAAACCTTTGGACATGACCTGCTCGAGCCTGACTTAGACCGAATTGCCGATCGGTTGGAGCTCGCTTTTGAGAGAATTCCAGCACTAGGAACTGCGGGCATTAAGAATATTATAAACGGCCCGTTTGTTTTCTCCCCTGATGGAAACCCAATGATTGGCCCAGTACCTGGAATGAAAAACTACTGGACTGCTGTTGGCGTCATGGCAGGTTTCTGCCAAGCAGGAGGTGTCGGAAAGACTCTAGCAGAATGGATGATTGAGGGTGAGCCGTCTGTCGATGTGTGGGCTATGGATATTGCGCGATTTGGAGATTTTGCAACGCCTGAATGGGGCGTAATCAAGTCTTCTGAAAATTATGAGCGCCGTTTTGTGATGACTTTCCCTAACGAAACCTTGCCTAAAGGAAGGCTTCAAAAAACAACTTCAATCTATGATCGATTAACGCAAAAAGGCGCTGTATGGCAAGATACTTTTGGACTTGAAAACGCACTTTGGTTTGCCAACTCCCCAGAGGATGCTTATGAAGAGCCAACCTTCCATAGATCAAGATCTCATGAGTATGTCGCTAAGGAGGTTGAAGCAGTGAGATTATCTGTTGGCGCAAGTGAGGTGGCAAGCTTTGCAAACCATAGGTTTACGGGGAAGGGGGCTAAGGCATTTTTGAATAAGGTCCTTGCAGGTAGGATTCCAAGTCCTGGAAGAGTGAATCTGACACCCATGCTTTTAGAGAGTGGTAAGCTGAATGGCGACCTCACAGTGGCCTGCATTGATGAAGAAACATACTACCTATTCGGTTCTAGCGTTGCGCAAAATATGCATCTTCGCTGGTTTGAGATGCATCTTGAGGGGGTTCATGATGTTGTCTATAAAAACATGACAGATGACTTTCATGGCATTGCAATATCGGGCCCAAACTCTCGAGAATTGTTATCAAGGCTTACCCGAGATGATGTCAGTTCAGAGGCATTTAAATTCAGAGATATCAGGGATACATTTATTGGGGGAGTGCCAGCGCTCTGCACCCGAATTTCATTTACAGGAGAGCTTGGCTATGAGATTTATGTGGCGCCTCAGTACCAGCTGAAACTCTTTGAGGCTATAGAAGAGGCAGGGGCAGACCTGGATCTCAAGTGGTTTGGCGGCAGAGCATTGATGTCTATGAGGCTTGAGAAAAGTTGGGGGGCGTGGACCATGGACTTTAGACCAGACTTTACAATAATGGAGTCAGGTCTTGATTTTTTCGTGGACTGGGAGAAGGACTTTATAGGCAAAAAAGCAGCCTTAATTGAGAAAAAGAATGGACCAAGCAAAAAGCTTTCTGTGATTCAAATCGATACCGATACCGATGTTAGTGGCGACGAAGCAGTGATGCATAATGGTGAATGTGTTTCCTATATCACTTCGGGCGGATATGGTCATTCGGTAAAAAAATCACTTGCGATGGCTTATTTGCCGGTTGAGTTAATTGACTCCAATGCAAAGCTTGAAGTGGAGATATTGGGGGAGTTCCGGAAGGCATCTATTGTTATGGAGCCCCTCTATGATCCGTCTGGATCTAAAATGAGGTGATGATTGAGGAGTATTAAATGAGTTTTTCAGCAGCTAAAAGATATCAATCAAAGATAGGCTCTCACCTAAAAGGTGAAGAGGATATCTACAGTCTCAATAAACATGCACTCGGCCCAGGAGAGCTTGCTGAGTCTGAATGGCTGAAGGCTGGTTTAGCCAATCCAGATATGACTAAAATTAGGGAGTATCGACTCAAAAGAGTTCGAGAAAAACTCGTTGAATTTGACTGTGCAGGCATCCTTCTCTATGACCCATTAAATATTCGCTATGCAACGGACAGTACCAATATGTCATTATGGACCTCCCATAATGCGGCTCGTTACGCGCTTGTGATGACTGAAGGGCCTGTCATTATTTTTGAGTTTGATGCCCATGAATTTCTTTCAAATCACAACCCGTTAATTACTGAAGTCAGGCATGCCGTCACCTACTTATATTTTACTGCTGGAGACAAAAGTAAAGAGAGGGCTAAGATATGGGCATCTGAAATTGTTGATGTAGTCAAGGAGCATGGCAAAGGAAACAAAAGGTTGGCGCTCGATCACTGCGCACCTGAAGGAGTACATCAGCTTCAGTCACTTGGAATTGAGCTAGCAAATGGTGAAGAGGTGATGGAGCTCGCTAGGCTGATTAAGTCTGACGATGAGATTGCAGCCATGAAGCGGTCAATCTTTTCATGTGAAAAATCTATGGAGCTCATGCGTCATCATTTCAAGCCTGGAATAACTGAGCAAGATCTTTGGAGCCGCTTTCAAATGGAGGCTGTTTCCAGGGGAGCAGAATGGATTGAGACGAGATTGCTTGCCTCGGGCCCAAGAGCAAACCCTTGGTACCAGGAGTGCTCATCTCGCCCGATACTAAGTGGTGAGTTAATGGGTTTTGATACAGACCTCGTGGGCTCTTATGGTTACTGCACTGACATGTCTAGGACATGGCTGTGTGGTGAAGAGAAGCCGACAGATGAACAAAAAGAAATCTACACTATGGGCTATGAACAAATTCAAAGTAACATGGAGTTGTTAAAACCAGGCACTACATTTAAAGAGTTAACACTTAACTCTAAGGAGTACTCGAAAGATGAGTTTCGCCACTACTCAGTGCTTTTCCATGGAGTAGGTTTATGCGATGAATTTCCTGCGATACCCTTTAGCTGGGAGCTCAATGAAAACAGTTTCGATGGGGTTCTGCAGCCTGGGATGGTGATGTGTGTTGAGACTTATGTTGGTAGGTATAGAGGTGGACCTGGAGTCAAACTTGAGGAGCAAGTTCTTATCACCAATAACGGGCATGAACTTTTGACGAGCTATCCATTTGAATCAGACTTGCTACTTTAATTAACATGAGCAAAATCCCAACAAAAATGAGCGCAGTTTTAACAACTGGCCATGGTGGTTACGAGGTGCTTAAATTCAGCGATGATGTTGAAGTTCCTCAACCAAGTTCTGATCAAGTACTGATTAAAGTATTGGGAGCGGGTATTAACAATACTGATATTAACACCAGAACGGCTTGGTACTCAAAGTCAGTTAGTGGTGGAACTACTGCAGAAGACTCCCAAGGAGATAATGATGATGGCAGCTGGTCTGGCGAGCCTTTGGAATTCCCAATTATCCAAGGCGCAGATTGTTATGGAGAGATCGTTGCTGTTGGAGCTGATATCGATTCCAGTCGAATTGGTGAGCGAGTTCTGGTTAGAACGATGCAGCAGTATGCTGTGGATTACAGGCCCTATGAGTGCTGGACGATGGGCTCAGAGTGCGATGGTGCATTTGCAGAATATATGGTCGCTTTTAGTGATGAAAGTTTTAAGATTGAAAGTAATTGGTCGAATGCAGAACTGGCATCCATACCCTGTGCATACTCGACAGCAGAAAACCTACTGGAGCGTTCAGATGTCAAAGAAGATGAAGTTGTTCTCATAACAGGAGCATCAGGTGGTGTTGGGTCAGCTGCTATTCAGCTTGCTAAGAGACGAGGCGCTAGAGTTATTGCTATATCGAGCAAAGCAAAGTCAGGCGCTGTTGTGAAAATAGGTGCAGACGAAATCATTCATAGAGAGGATAAATTAACAGACTCTTTAGAAAATGAGAGTGTTGATGTTGTTATTGATTTAGTGGCAGGAAAGAGTTGGGGAAGTCTGCTGGATGTTTTAAAAAAAGGCGGAAGGTATGCAGCAGCTGGAGCCATCGCAGGGCCAATTGTTGAGCTAGATGTTAGGACACTTTACTTAAAAGATTTGGTATTAATTGGTTGCACTTTTCAGAATCGAGAAGTTTTTCAAAATTTGATTGGATACATCGAAAGAAATGAAATTAAGCCTTTTGTTTCGAAGACGTATCCTTTAAAAGATATTATCACTGCTCAAAAAGACTTTGTATCAAAGAAGTATGTGGGTAAGTTGGTTCTTTTGCCATAATGAAAATTAAGCAAATAGATGTTTTTCAGTTAGATCTTCCCTATTCAGGAGGGGTTTATAGCTTATCTGGTGGGAGAGAGTACTCAGTTTTTGATGCCACTATTGTTCGAGTTTTAAGTGATTCAGGCATTGAAGGTTGGGGTGAAAGCACCCCTTTCGGATCGAATTATATTGCTGCTCATGCCAAGGGGGTGCGAGCTGGCATTGATGAGATTGCTCCTAGCTTGCTTGGAAAAGATCCTAGACACCTAGACCGAATCAATGAAGTAATGGATAACGCTTTAACCGGACACAATCATGCAAAAACACCGCTCGATGTTGCCTGTTGGGATATTTTTGGAAAGTCTGTAGAGATGCCTGTGTGTGATCTCTTGGGTGGGAATACCAATGAGCCGTTGCCCTTAATTTCATCAATCTATGCTGGTGAACCCGACGAAATGAGAGAGCGAGTGAAAAGACATCGTGATTTAGGGTATCGAGGTCACTCAATTAAGCTTGGTGATGACCCTCATGACAATGCAAATAGAATTGAAGCGTGTTTAGCAGATCGAAAGAGTGGAGAGTACTTTATTGTTGATGCGAATGGAGGACTCACTGTCGAATCTGCACTAAGAATGTTGAATATTCTTCCATGTGAATTGGATTTTGTATTGGAGGCGCCATGTGCTACTTGGCGTGAAAACCTCTCTCTAAGAAGACGAACTTCTGTTCCAATAATTTGGGATGAACTTGCTCTAAATGAAGAGGATATTCTTCAAATTGCTATTGAGGATGGTGCCGATGGTATTGGTTTAAAAATTTCAAAAAACGGTGGTTTGACGAAGTGCCGAAGGCAAAGAGATATTTGTCTTTCGGCTGGCTATACAATGAGTGTCCAAGACACAACGGGTTCTGATATCGCATTTGCTGCTATTGTTCATTTGGGTCAGACACTCCCAAAAAAACATCTTCGATGTATTCTCGACTGTAGAGATATGGTGACTGTTAAAACTGCAGATGGAGACTTTGATGTTGTCAACGGCTTCGTATCAGCCCCCAAATCATTTGGATTGGGTGTTACTCCTCGTCTTGACGTTTTGGGTAATCCGGTAATTAGTTACAAATAATAGAGTTATTTTTCTTTGCCTGCCATAAGCTCTTTCCAGCGCATATAGCTGTTTACTCCAAACCACATGAAAGGTTTTGGCATCATTTTTTTAGGAGCCTCCTCATCAACAAAGTCGGGTACAAGACTATTAATGGTCCCAGTAATTTTTTCTGCAGTTATGATGCCTATTGCAGTTCCTTTTGCCGTTCCTAAGCCATTTTGACAGCATGCAGAGTAGATGCCTTCGTCAACTTCTCCTTGAGCAAAAACATTATTTAGAC
>Ga0209404_10001873_pt1 | contig 13574 bp, 17 predicted proteins | sample TroAtlMetagenome_2_FD_187447 | JGI IMG/M metagenome (GOLD analysis project Ga0209404, IMG submission 187447) | Marine eukaryotic phytoplankton communities from Atlantic Ocean - Tropical Atlantic ANT8 Metagenome (SPAdes) (version 2) | ecosystem: Environmental > Aquatic > Marine > Oceanic...
GCTACTTTGCGGGATGTCAGTTCTCCAGTAAGTGTGCCGCCAGAAGTTGGAAGTGCAGTTAGTTTGTTTCCAGCGGAAGTACCAACATAAAGCTTATTGTTGTCATCAATGTTAACACCAAGTTCACCGACTTCTAAAGCACCCAGCGAGCCTGACCCGCCTACTCGTCGTTTAATTTTTATGGTGTTAGCCATCTACTAAAATGTTCCACCGTCTATTGTGCTATTTGTATATAATCCGTTGGTAACAGTCCCAGCGTTGCCGCTACAGTTGCCTGTCACATTGCCTGTCAGGTTTGCATAAACAGTCGTGAACTCTGCATCACCCAAGGTTCCAGAAAACACTTCACTAGAATTAGTTGCATCAGCGATATATGCGAATCTTCCAGTGTTGTCGTTCCTACCAAAGAACCCTTTTTTTGCCGCCGATCCGTTATGCCATTTAAACTCAATGCCCCGGTCTTTATCATCATCAACCCCATCCCCATCACCACCAAGAGTAAAGATAGGATCGTCAACTGTGACCACTGTTGAATTAACAGTTGTTGTTGTTCCGTTGACAGTCAGCGTTCCAGCTACAGTTAAGTCAGAAAGATTAACTTGCCCCGGTAAACTAACTGTAAATGATTCTGCACCTTCGGAAACCGATATTTGATTCGTTGTGCCTAATACAGATTTATCAACACGATAAAGCTCATGGGTAGTTCCAGTGGTTGCGATCTTGCGACCCATCCACAATTTCTTGCCCTTGTTGTTCCAAGCTAATTCGCCCTCTGCTAATGTAGTTGCACCGGGATCTTCTGACGTATTCCAATCGCTTGCCCTTTTAAGTTGTATTAAATTTGCCATGTTAAGTTGTAAATAATCCTCCGCTTATCGTTTTGTTATCTAATGTTTGTGTGTTGTTTGCTGTAGTCACTTCATCCCAGCTTGAGGATTCGGCAACTTTAAATTTTCCATCGTAAGCAATCTTGCCAGCACTAGGTGTGGGTAGCTCGTTTACTAATTCTATTTTCTCTGCTTGAAGATTACCTGAAGCATCACGTTTCGGAATTGCGTTTGATCCGGTCCCAACATGTACTTCTTTAGGTGTCCCGTCACGTTCACCAACTAAAGTGCTATCGTGTTTAATATCTCTCCCAATAACACCACCAGCATTTCTAACCTCTTCTTGCGTGACTTCACCAGCGTCAGCATTGGACGCTATCCTAAACTCCCCGCTGGGGAGTAAGGTAGCGTCACCTCTAACCTTTCTAGCTACATATTTACCATCCCGATCAGCAATTAGGATTGAGCCAATCTTATCACCCTTCAGCTTGGATGGATCAATCTCAGCACTCTTTGAGATGTGAGTGTTGGAGATTACCCCCTTACTTATGTCCTTCTTGGTGATCATCAATAGGCAGCATAGACTTTAATTTTCCACTTTGCAGGGTCGATTGGTTGAGATGCCCCGTTTTTGTCAACAATATATGGAGAATAGCTTACATCAAAATACACAAACACGTTCGTGTCATCTGCTCCAACTGAAACCCCGTATTCGTCGCCACTGAATTCAGAAGCTACACTTTCGAACCCGACCTCATCCCCTGCCGTGTATGTGTCTGAATCTGCGGTGCAAACAAGAACTCCACGCACTATGCTTGGCACAACTTTAGTTGTTCCATCCGCAGCAGTAAACCCATGTGCTGTAACAAAAGATTTTCCTGCATTGTTAGCAGCATTAAATAATGATGATTGTGTTGCTGAAAACCTCATCACACTTCCAAATGCCATAGGTTCACCTTTTCCACCACTTGCAAGTACAGTTCCTACACCCCCTGTTTGTGTTAAAATTGCTTTGCCATAATTATATTCATCTCCTTTTTCACCACCATCGAAAGTAATCAAACTACTATGGGTTGATTCTTCAATTGCAGTCCCAGAGTTTGGTGAAAATTTATCAAGGTTAATTGAACGTGACGCAATGTGTGATGATTTAACCCCCTGACTTCTAAGGTCATATTTAAACGATGTGTTTCCAGTAGAAGAATCAACATATTGGCTCATGTTAATTGCACCACTTGCAGAGTTGTCAAAGACCATTGCTTTAACATCGTTACCGTCACCGACAAGAAACCCGTTCTCAGGCAGTTTAAGTTTTACAGTAGCACCACCGTCAATGTTGTTGTCTTCACTTTTAGCTTCCCCTGCAATTACATATCCTCTGCCAAGGTTTTCTAGTTTTGCAACCGTAACTGAATCGTCAGATAGTTTACCTCCGGTTATTGTTGAATCTGTAATTTTTGCAGCAGTTATAGAAAGGTCTTCTATTTCTTCTGTACCTATTGAACCAGCAACTGCCACTGTTGGTGTTGCTGCTTGATTTAATAAAGCTCTTGTTATGTTGCCGCTTGAAAAATCGGCATTCGGTTTTACTACTACTGATAAACTCATTGTTTTTTATATGTTAAAGTTTCGCCGGGAATGGCACCGACATTGATTGCAGCAACATCTTGCCGCCCTGTTGTGTTTTTAATTCGTAATTGCATATACATGCCATCCCCACGAAAAGCATAACGATTTTCATGGTCTGCCATTAAGTCTGGATCAAACACTGCCCCTGATGTTGGAGCATCTGTAAATGCGGTCGAAAAATCATTAGCTTGGACTGTGTAGTCCTGCCTATAAGAATCGAAAAAACGATTAGCACTGGTAACAGTATAATCGGCAGCATCATAAGGACGATCAAACTTGGTCCGATCATAAGTTTTATTACTAACCAAATTAACTGATTCATTTATGCCTTCAAATTCTGCATCAACCGTAAAAGTTGGATTTAATGTTTTGCTACGCAAAGTTGCTGATCGCCATTTTTTAAAACTACCAGCACCCCCACGAGGACCACCTAAATAACCAGCAGGGGTACCAGCCGAATACCCCCTGCTTAAAACTTCAGTTGTTATTGCTGTTTTAGTAACAACTCCTGTTGTTGAACTAGGAATATCATCAACATCACTTCCGTAAGTCTCATCATCGTACAAATGGAAAAAACCATTTTTATCAACTATAAACAATCGATTTGAACCATTATAAAATAATTCAACAAATCCTTCCATGCCGGTTATTACATCGCTTGTATCGTACCCTTGCCAAGATTGGTTGATGAATGAATATATTAAAATTTTATTTACTTCAGATGAACCTTCAGTGGGCAATGCTAAATAATATTTGTTATTATTGTAAGCAGCACATGCAACATCTTTTGCCGCATTCCAGTTGGTCTGATTTATAATAGGTTGAACAGCTTCAGAAACAGGAATATCTGCTCCAGTTAGTTTACCGTTATCAGCTAACCCAAGACTACTTAAACCACGCCTATCTGATAGAAACCAAATATCTTTACCAACTGATGTGATAACCTTTGGGTTAATGGCACCGTAATCCAGCGTCACGGTATCTAGCACCACAGATTCCAACGCACCATACACATTGCTCAAACGGTAAACTGATTTCTCTTTAAAAGCTAAAATAGTGCCAGTTGTTTCATCAGCTACTTTAAGTCCAACAAGTGAGTCTGATGTTCCCGTATTTATGCGAAACTCACTAAGGATATTTTGGTACCTTGTCGGATTTAAAAAATCTGAAACTATAACTTCATCGCCAGATTCAACTGGAATCAACATTCTGTTCTGATAAAAGATACCTGTTTTTGCATTAGGTATAGCCGAAGTTCCGTCACTTTCGTTTTCTTCAAGGCTTGTGTCTGTTTCCCTTTGGTCAACATACACTAAGCCTTCGACCATATCTCTTAAAATTAATGGACGTTTATTAAATCCTCTAAAAACTAACACTTCATGAAACGCTTGTACAAATTCTACATCTTCAGTAAATGCTTCACCAGTTGGTATTGGTATCGAAAAGAAACCTCCATTCGATGAACCGTACAATCCTGAGTTAGTCGCTACCAATATTGTTTCATTACCGTTTGGATCATTGAAACTACCTACACCATAAATTGTTCCTAATCCAAATATTTTATGCCCTGTTAGCTCTTCCCAATTTGTTGAATCAATAGAACCATTGTTTAATGGTGGTATAATTTTATTATTATCATTCGACTTGCGTTTGAAAACAGGACCAATAGCTGAGTTACTTAAAGGCCCATTGCTGTTACTGATAACAACACCCGCTGGTTCCGAAAGAGTTACAGAATCAATTTCCCCAACCCAATTACTATCTGCTTGTACCTTTAACTTTGATGAGTCATTCGCCCCTGCTGTTAAAAGTAGCGAAATTCTCTTAGGAAAAGGTCCGTCAGTTATTGAAATATATTTTCCACCAGTGTTGCTGACAAACACTTTAAGCCTTCCATATCCTTTTGCACCAACTGGTAATGTGTTTTGATGTATAGTACCTTTAACAGTTGTTGCCCCACCAGATGCATTTTGCGTAACAATAAAAGTCGCACGGTTATCAAAGTACAAAACATCTCCAGCCGTTAAAGCCATAACTGAAGGTGAACTTGTTACAAACAATGCCTGAGTGGTAATTGTTTGATCTACATAACCTTTTGAATTATCTGCTACATTTCCATCTGATAATGTCCCGTAAAGTTCAGTGTTACCTATTAAGGCTTTTGAAGTTAATGTAAATTTTGCTGTAACAGTTGTGCCATCAAACCAAATTAAAACAGTTCCACTAGACAATTCTCTTTCCAGTGGCTCAACTTTAAACTGACTAGTTGTAGAAGGACTAAAACCACCATTTCCACCGTCAGCACCAGCAATAGTTGATGCCCCTGCTTTAACTACCTTGTCTGAAATATTATACCCTTTGGTAACACCATTTGTTGTTGTTGTCCCTGCAACCGTTAATGCTGCGGTCATTGATTTAACAGTCACATCAACTCCATAAGTTGCACCATTAACACTAGCAATATCCTGATTTAAATTAATTACTGATCGTGCCGGTGCAAGAATTTCAGCTACATCTTCTGAAGTGTTTATTACCCAACCACTGTTAGCGTTGGTCGGTGTTAGTTCTTTGTACCAAGGAGTTGTGCTGGTTGTTAAAGATGATTGGGTTACAAAATTACCATCATCTAAAGCATTTGCTACATTGCTTATTCCTAAACTTTCTCCAACTTCACCATGTACTACTGCTGCTCTAGTTAAGTTTCCAACTATAGAAACTGCACCAGCATCGGCATTTGAAGTTAATGTAAACAATCCACCATTTTTAAAAGTAACAGTATCGCCAGAACTTAATGCAGCACTTAAAGCAACAACAGTTATCGTTAATGAATTACCAATGTTATATCCTGAAGAATTGTTAACGGTAACAAAACTAATCCGGTCACCTTTTTTTCCTGAAAACAAAACTTTAGAATCTGCTGCATAGGGTTTGTTTTCATACATTTCAATACTAGACCAATCCATGCACTTAGTCCCAACACGAGTGGTAATTCTTCCTTTGTCGAACCGAACATTATTAGCAAGTGCAACATGAGCTTGTGGAATTTGTGAAGGTTCCACATTCATATTAACCCCTAAAAAAGCGGCATCTCCATCTGACATTGGATCAGGTATCGGCATTATCTTTTTTCTAATTCAAATTCAAGATCAGCAATGGTCTTGAAACATTCTCGCACAAATTTTTCACTTTCCTCACCAGCATTAACGGCTTGCTTAAAACCTTCATTGTGGCTTTCCACTATCCTTTTCACGTTGTCCTGTTTCCACTGTATCGTGTGACACCCGCACACCATCAATGTAAGCATCAATACGATCAATTTTTGCATCATGTCTTACTTTCGCTTGTGACTCTTTAATCGCTTGGCCTATATGCAAAAAAAGCCGTTCCAACGAGGGAACGGCTCGCAGTACAGCTAATAACCAACCAAGCATTTTTAGCTTACTGCGTCTTCAGCCGATTTTACACCCTTCCGAAGAAAGATAACCATCAAAGCTGAAAAACAACTTTGTATGGTGACTGTAAGATCGGCTTCGCCGCCAAAAAATAGGCCAAGTGCTGTTAGTACCGCAGCCCCTGCCGTGAAATAGGTTTTCTTACCTTTTAACATAATTTATTTTCCTTTGTATAAGTCCAATGTTTTTTTTGCTACATAAAGCAATGATATGAAACTGATCAAAACTTTTAAGAATACATCGATGTCTAGAAGGACGTTCCCTGTTCCTAAACCGGTTACACCTATAACCTTGATCAACTCCAAATCAAACTTCATCAATCACCCTTCGGGTCAACTACCTCGACGGGTGTTGTGTCGTCACACTTTTCACAACCTTCAATCTCCTCCAGCAATGTTTTTGCTGCCGCAGTGACTGCCTCGTGTTGGGGGCGTTGCAATGATGCTGCACCCGCTGCCATGTATAGCGTATCTAACGCTTCCTTCGCTTTTTTTATGTCCATTTTAATAAGTGCCTCCTACAAGCAAACTATTTAAAAGATACAAACCGGACAGCATTACCTGAACTAATTAACGCTTTGCATTCTCCAATATAATTATCAATTGTGTAAGATGCCCCCGCTACTAATTTTATATCATACAATGAGGTTGTTGGTTCTGTAGTATCAAAATTCACATAAACTGTTCCTGTGCAACAAGTAATTATAAGTTTTTTTCGACGATCGTCAGCCAGAAGTGTGGCTGCGTCTACACGGGTTTCTGGTGTTCCAAATGATGCTAATTTTACATTCATAAATTTTTAATAAGTAAACATGTTCACCGATCTTATTTGACCGGCTTGCCGATAAACCTTGTCGGCTTCAAGTTGCAGAAGACTTTCTGCGTTGGAATCTTCAATCATTGCCTGTTCTGTTTGACCGTTTGCTTTTAAGTAATCTGCGAAGACTCCACGGATGAGGTAGCCTTGAAATATCTTTGGGATATCGTGTGCAGTATCAATCGCTGCCGTCGTCGATTCTGTAATCGACGGGTTAGATAAACGATACTCAACGTAAACAGGAGTATCAGAATCCCGTAGTACGATCCTTCTGTTGGTTCCATCGTGTGAATATTTCCATGCTATCGGTGCGGTTTGCGTAGTCGTATCTGGATTCTTATTATAGACATCCAAAACCTCACCTATTGTGTTTGGTAAATTATAAAAATAAGGAGCAGTGTTATTTGTCTTACTAACAGTTGCTTCCTGAATCCTGATTAGGTCAGGCCAATATTCTGAGTTCCATGCCATCGCTAAACGATGGTCTGCTAAATCTCTAACTGCTTTGAAAAAATGATTTGGTAATGCATCCCGATCAAGGCCAGCAAGTTGAGCTACTCCACTTACTACATTAGCAAAGGCTAATTGTATCACAGGTTATATTTTTTTGAGTATTTTTTACCGTATCCAAACTTTGGTTTTTCAGGTTTAGATATAACGGCTGCGGAAGGATTGTCCCTCCCATACTCTTTGATGAATTGTTCGTCAGACCAACACTGGTACCCCAAGCGTTTGCCCCAATAATGATAAGAGGTGGGGTCCACACGCAATCTGTGGACTCCCACCCCGTCAAGATGTTTGGACTCATGCTTTATCTTTGCTTCTTGGAGGTTTTTACGGGTGTTAATTTCCGCATTTACTGCCTGCATTTTCCAACCAGTACGCAACTCCTTAACAACCTCCGATGCTAAATCGGGATTGTTATCAAACAAAGATACTGCAACGTCCTTTTCAAACATTACTATTATGCAGTGAATGAAATAGACCCAGAAGAAAGAGGGTTCTTATGAGCTAATCCAGCAATTGTGGTAATAATTCGACCTTCGCCTCCCCCATTATTTGTCATAGGTTTGACGTTGGTTGTCATGTTGTATTTTAATTCCAACATATCCATTGGAAGGATCATTCCATAACCATGTGAGTTGTCTTGATCAGTTGAAATATCGCTATTACCTTCTGATCCAGTAGTGTCTACCTTATCGCTCTTTTCCAAGAAGTTGGAAACGTGCAAACGCAACGTACCAAAATCACCAGTGAAAATATCGATAGTCGATACAAACGAACGGTCTGCTTGCTCCTTGTTTAAGGTGCGGATTTGGGTTGAATGCTTGTCAGCATCTGTGACAGCAACTTCAGCAAAACCTGTGAAACCACGTTTAACTTGCGGATCGCAAATCAAATCGTAATCACGAACAACTCCTGTTTCGGAATATATTGCTTCTAGTGCATCTTGTACATCATCGGCCTTAAATAAGGCTTTTGTTGTACTAACAGTAGCAGCGGGAGTTGCTTGAAAAGCATCAGGGACAACACATGGACAATTGGCATTTGACCCCGTAGATGCTCCAGAACTGTTTGTTACAACACGAGTTTGTCCGGTTGGTGATAACCAACTTTGAAGACCTTTAGTAAGGAACCCTACCGATCCTGAACCATCTTGTGCATCACACTTGGATGATAAGGATGTTTCAATGTCACGTTTTTGTGTAAGAATTAAACGACTCACCATGTGTGCCAACTCGCTACGAACACCGGCAGCATTTGCCACGTTTTCAGCAAGCAAAGAAACACGACCTGCTCTGCGGAAAATTTGAACATTGTTTTTTAAGACTTTCCGTGAAGCTGAAGTGTCAGTTAAAGCATTATTATCGTTAGATGCTCCAAATGCTGTTGCAACATCTGATCCATCAACAACACCTATGTTTTTAGCTGCTTCATGTGCATCAGCTTGCCAATGAAATGTTGTTGCACCAGCCGCACGACCTTTTGGGATCATGGATGTTACTGGTGTACTTTTTGCGTCCACAACTGCCAGCAAATCGCTGAGGTCTTGGTGAACTGCGGGACCCGCACCGGGACTGTTGGCTGAAAAGCCAGATTCTACTACGCCTGCCATAATATTTTAATTTTCCTTTTTTTTGGATGAACTATATATAGTCCATCATTACTTCTGCTAAATCGGATTCTTCTCCAGATTTGAGAAAGCGATTTTTATTTGCAGTAACCTTTGCGGAAGTTGGTGGAGTTGGTGTCCTGTCAGCACTAGGTGCTGAAGGTTGCTTTGGTGCTTTTGGTTTTGCCTTTGGTTTTACAATCGGATCAGTTTTCGATTCGGTTTCTTTTGAAATCCTAAACGCTCTGCCTACAAGCATATCCCCTAAAAGGATTTTATAGTCTGGTAACGCTTTGATTTGCGGAAACGCCTTCAAAGCCTGATTAAACAACTTTTGTTCGTTGCTCCCCCTATCATTAATCCAAGGGTATGCCTTTTCCGCTTCAGGTTCCCAATAAGCCGAAGCCTCTAAGAACTTTTCACGTTCAGGCAAATAAGTATCCAAAGCTTCCTCTGCATTATCCAGTATGTCCTCAATTTGATCTGAGTCATACTCTACTTCACCATTTTTTCCGTTAACTACTGCACCGTCACGATTCTTTCGGCACCATCGACGTAAGTCTTTCGCCTTTTGCTTTTCAGCATTGATTTGCTCCTGATTAGTCAAGTGTTCAAAAGGGTTATTATCAGACCCACTCCGTGAAACTGGAGTAGTTGCGTTTTCAGAAACCTGATCACGTAAATCTTTTAATTCACCTCTTAAATCCTTGACCTCATCTTCAGCATCTCGCCTTTGGCGGGTCAACTTGTCGATACGCTTTTGGAACCAAGCCGGTTCTTCGCTTTCATCGTCATCTGTCAAAGAACTTTTTTCGGCTTCGGGTTCATCTGCACTCGCAGAGTCCTCTACCGAATCTTCTTCTTCATCCGGTTTAGCTTCACTTTCGGTGGTTCGCTCCGGTTCCGGTGGTACCGGTTGACTATCGTCCATCTGTCTTTCGAGTAACGATGCCAATCCACTCTCATCCAAGGCTTGACCTAAATCGTCGTTCTTGAATTCACGGTTTTCAACATTTTCAGAAGTGGGTCCGTTAACCTCTTCAATATTTTCATTTTCCATGCGATTAAAAGCCTGCAAGTCGGCAACATTGTTTTTAAAAAAAGGAAACAAAGAAAAACCCGCACAGTTGTGACGGAGTTTGTCGTTTATTGTCTATAGTGTAGTTTAGAACAGACACCTTTATGCATGAATAAATATGAATAAACATGAAGATACTTTTATGTTTTTCAAAAACCGAAAAACAGCGACAAGCCTTTTTTTTATATTTTTATTTCCTAAGAACCAGATTCGTTTTTGTCTTAATATCGTCCAAATTCGAGATTTTTAAAAACCCGATATGTTATAATAGTGATTCACTTACATGGAGTAGGTGAATTAACTAATAATAAAAATGAAATTACATAAATTAACACACGATAAGAAACTCTATCCTAACAAGTGGTGTGGACCGTCAATCTTATCAATACTCACAGGGGCAACAAGTGAAGATTGTGCTATGTTGATTAAAAAGAAATTCAAAAGAAAGTATTGCAAAGGCACAAGTTGGACCCAAGTAAGTTACGTTTTGAAAAAACATAAACTTAAAGTAAAACATGCTTTTGCAACTCGTAAATCAGAACATGATGAAATAGTAGCAACTAAACTTTTTGGAAAAAGGTTTAAGATAGCAGAAAAACCTCAAACCTTAATTAAGTGGTTTGAATGGCACAGGATTAAACCAAAAGAAAACGAATGTTATTTGATGGCTATAGGTAATCATTGGATGGTCGAAAATCACGGAATGATGTTTGACAACCATAATCCAGAGGGAGTGATGATTTCAGATTCAAGAATGAAAAAAGCTAGAGTCACTTTTGCTATTAAACTCTCGAAATGAAAAAACCACCCTCCTCCCCCGAAGGGGAGGGGGTGTTTTAGTCGTGGCTTTAGACTAGGGCATGACCGTTGATATGCCCTAACGACTAATTCCTTTGGGATTGCTCCCTTAAAAAATTAAGGTGATCCCTAAAGTCAGAAAGACCCGCAAGCCTTCCCGCAGTATGAATTCGCCCCTCACCGATGTTATCACGATCCTGCACTGCCAACACCTCTGACTCAATAAAAGCTTCTAGGTGCCGCATTGTGGCTTCGTAAAGGGCACTCTTACCCTTAAAGCCAAACGTGATTAAATCATCTGGGTTCATGTTACTGGTTGTACTCCGATTTTACCGATTTGTGCATTCTGTTCCTGACTTACACTCATTTGCAAATTTTGCATGTAGTTCTGAATTAGCTGACTGAATAGCTCATCACTTTCTGCCGCTTCTTTCACTTTTGGATTACGTTCACTAATTTCTTGTGCATATTGTAGTTTAGTGCCTGCACTTGGGTCGTTCTCCGTGTAGTTAGGTTCAAAACCAAGCATCATTGCTCCAAGCTCGCCTTTAACCTCGTTGTACATACGTTGGCTTGCACTCTTCTGGTCAGTTAAAATCTCATCTGCAAAATCAGGTGAAATTGAACGTACAAGTTTTTCAATTAATCTGTTTCGCTCGATTGAACCACCTACATCCAATGGCACCAATTGTTGTGCAATGATTTCCATTTTCTTTAAGACATAATCCTGATCCAAATCACTTACATCAAACTTCAATACGAAGTCGGGCATTTCTTTATCCCTGTTAATTGGAACTTGTGCCCCTGTGATTTTCATTAAGTCTTCATCATCAAGATACTGCAATGTTAACTGGAACATCATTTGATATATCTCAGTCCAAACTGTTAACCAATTATTCATCATTGATTGCTGAGTCATCATTGTGACTTGAGGTGCAATGTCAGGATGAGGTAATCCAAAATATTTGGCTACTGCTCTTTCAATAAATGCAATTGTCTCAAATGCAGTAGAAGCAACTCCAGCCGGTGGTTTCATAAATGAATAATCACCAGCCTTGGTAACAGGTAGCTGAACAGCAGGACCAATCTTGTTGATCATGCCAAGTCGTTTATTAACTTCAATTGCTGGCAGTGTTTCAAATGAAGTTCTATCCATGATTGAATCAATCTGGTTTTTTAAGAATGTTTGATAACTTCCAATCACTTCAGTAATAGGACGACTTTCAATTACTCTTCTTTTAATCACCTCACGTTTAAATTCAACAAACGGATATCGGCAATGGTTATAATCAAGCATCTCATGCTTTGCTATCATCTCTTTACCTAATGCATCACGTTGAACAAGCGGAGTAAACACCGTGCAATAAATTGCAGGAATCCCCTGATCGTTTAACTGCTTAGTGTATGCCCAAACAACTTCGACTAAATTATCTCTTCTATCAATCGAGTCAGGATTTAAAGCTGAAGCTGAAGTTGTAATGTCACTAAAGTCACTGGAACGACCTGTTGTTTTTATAGCTTCCTCAACCCAATCTTCATTCCAATCATCATCATTAACCATGCTCCGTAATTCAACTTCAGACATGTATTGTTTGCGAAATATAACCCGTGCTTTTTGAAGGGTAGTTGTTTCAGGTGGAAAACTTATTTCATCGTAAGGACGACAAGCAACAAGCAATGGTTTATTGGCAACTGTGTACTCAACAGGGATTGAACTTTCCCCTGTTTCTCTTAACTCTCGTATAATCTTTTTAGCCGGTCTTCTTTTCAGATCAGCTTGAGTCATTAACATGTCGGTAACAACTGACTCTTGTTCTGGATCAAGAATTAATTTTGGAAAATCTGCAAAAGCAGGATCAGCTTGTGACATTTCAACAACTTGTTCCAAGGTGATTTTCATTGGCATCATTTGTTGTTGTTGTTCCCATCCAACAAACATTGCTGACCAGCCATATTGCATTGAGTATTGAGCCATTAACTCAGCTTCACGCCTCATCTCATGATACAATTTTGTCCCTATCAACCAACGCATCAAGGTGTTCATACTTGCTGCCGCTTCAGTGTCACTGGATTCAGTTGCACCAACTTTGAGTTGTGCTTTCTGAAAACCATTCATCATTGTAGCTACAAGTTGATTTATAGTTTCATCAGCAAGCCTTATACGATTATCCGCAGCACCCTCAAACGGAAATGGTTGTGAACCTTCCGTGTAAGCACTTGCATGTTTTTTAAAATCATCCGTTTGCGAGTTCCATCTCGCATAACGGATGTCATCAGCATCTTGAATGCGTTCTAATGCGTGACCATCTGTTAAACTTCTTCTGTATTCAAAAACAAGAGTATCTATATCTGCTTTGTCCTTATGCTTGACCAAATGGTCTTCCGATTCGTTTTTCATTTTTTTAATCCTGTGTGTTCGAGTAAATGGTCCCTAAAAATTTTGTAACGGGGGGAACCTTTATCCCCGCCCTGCAATGTGTAGGTTTTTAAGACTCCATTACGCCGCAGTTTAGTTAAATATTCTTTTGACAGTCCTGTTAATGCTGATGCTTCTGCCAAACTTAAAAGTGGAGGGAATGTCACTAGTATGATCCCCCTCCAGTTGATGCCCATGTCTGATCCGTAACGTGCATCGGATTTGCTGTCATAATATATCTAAGGCAATCGATAGGGTCTTTAAAAGCATTTCTTTCACCACCCGCAGCACTAGCCTCAGTCATGCAGGCAATTGTGTTTTTGCAATCACTTGATATAAATAATTTTGGTTGATTCACGCTACTTAATTTATCATCTATGTTGTAATCTAAGGCATCATTTATAACACCTATTCCCTGTTCGATATGTATGCCCGGAGCAGGAGT
>Ga0209404_10001875_pt1 | contig 13573 bp, 19 predicted proteins | sample TroAtlMetagenome_2_FD_187447 | JGI IMG/M metagenome (GOLD analysis project Ga0209404, IMG submission 187447) | Marine eukaryotic phytoplankton communities from Atlantic Ocean - Tropical Atlantic ANT8 Metagenome (SPAdes) (version 2) | ecosystem: Environmental > Aquatic > Marine > Oceanic...
CGCCTTTCTAGCGGTTAGGCTGCCGTGTTCTTTTTCCGTATTGTGAACGGCCAATCTATTTGTATCTGGTTCAGCCATCTCTTTAGGATAAACTGAAATAGTTGTCGGCTCGCCGTCTTTATCTAATCTATAATTTGGATCATAGAAGCCTTTTTCCGTATTACCTAATTCGGCTGGCTTGCCTGGCAAAGTTCCGACAATAACCATCTCTTGCATAAGGCCACTGCCATCTCTAAAATATCCCCATACCCACGCACCTTCAACAATGAAAGACGGCGACTGGCCAAGACCTGATATGCCTGCTGATGTAGTCGGCAATACAACAGACGCCCAAGGCAAGTCTGCGGTTGCTATCTTATTCTTATCGCTTGTGTGGATGCCTAAACAACGAACACGAAGACGGCCCAGCTTCTGCGGATCAAAACGATCCTCTACTACGCCGACAAAATGTTTAAACTCCGAAATTCCTAGAAAGGCCATTTAATACCTACCGATATATGTTTGTTTTTAATGACAAGGCTATTGTTCATTTAATACTATTTCTTTCTGACCTACGCACGGTCTTTAAATCCTCTTGTATTTCTGTATTATGTATATAACAATCATTGAAACCAAAAGAGGCCTTTGATATATCTACATTATTTAACTTACTGCCGAGCCAGGCAGTCGCTAGACTGACTTTATCTTTGAGTTCTGTTAGTATGTTTGACTGGCCCTTAAAGAATATGCTGTATTTGTTCTGATAGTATATATTGTCATACTTCTCCAGAGAGTTGTCTATAAATCTCTTAAATTGGTCTTTACATCTATTCTTATTGTTCTTAATCTGCGTTCTTATGTTCATTCTCATTCTCTTTGCTCAGTTAATTGTTATTCTCATTGTTTGGCAGTAGGCCAGCCTCTAGTCAAAAAAATTTCGACTCTCAGCAGCTCTAAGCCATTATCTCATTTGTCGTTTCTTTATTACCTTCGTTAATTAATGCTTCGTCTAGTTGGTATTGTAGGTATGTAATACTATCTAGGTTTTCTCTACTCGTAAATGTATCTATATTCTCCTCTGGATATGCCACTCTTACGGCGTCCTTCACACACTCTAAATTCATTGTGTGCATATCTTTGGCCGTATTAATATTGTGGTGTATCTTTCTTATTAGATAACGGCCACTCATATATGGGTCTATGTCCATTGGGTCATTCTTTTTAACTGGTTCATAACTAGGTACTTCAAAACTGCATAAATCCCCAACTGATATACCTGTGAAACCTTTACAATCTAATGCTATGCTCTGACTTCTAAATGATAGTTTCTGTGCCATACTAGCAGGAAATATTCGTTCTCCATCTGGTCCTTCATAATCGTTTTGGATCTTTTCTGTTGTAGATATAAAGTTTAATCGTCCTTCAGGTTTATCTGAAATCATTTTATTTTCTTTAAAGTTAAATAATGGCAACTGCGATTTGTTATCTATCTTAGCACCTGCTCCATCGTGTTCAGTATGAAATATAGTAGGAAAGTATGTATTGTAATCAAAGTCTATTTCTGAATAAGTTTTATTAAACATATCGTGGGTAATAGTTCTACTGGCATATACACCATTAGATAAATTCTTTAATGTGTCATATTGGTCCTTAATAGTATAACCATCAACGGTCTGCATTTCTTTTATAACATCTGTTTCACCTGTTCCTTCTTTTACATTTCTAGGTTTCTGTTGAAACTTTGCTGATACTGGTCTTGCAACACCACCTATTGCCAACATATTCTCTATACTTCTAAATCTGAAACCGTTGCTGTCTTCGTAAAATAACATACCACTTGAATTGTATTTTAGTGGTTCTGATAATGTTGATAACCTTGCTATAGCATTCAAAGGTTTAATTCTTGGCATAGCAAATTTATGTAAACCTCTTGTTTCTTCTACAATTAAATTCTTCTTACTATCTAAATCACCTCTTACTATATCCACGACCATTTGATCTACTGCACCTGTTAGTGATCTATTGACTCTTGTCATTTCATTATCAATCATTTCTCTACTGCAAAAATGAAGTACATATATTTGTGATCTAGGTGTCAAAGGAGTTCTATTACTGATTTTATAGATAAACATAGGGTGACCTGTAATACTAGTGAAATCGTAACCTCTACTCGTGCCTGGCGTATATAACTTAAATTCTATGCGTTCATAGCCTGTCAATGGTAAGTGCGATACAACAGATTGACCATCTGCGACCACAACACTACCTGATAGACCTGCACCCTCCAAAGATTCGTATATGTCTATTTCTAAAACTTGTGTTTTAATTGAAATTGATTTGGCGTTCTTATTTGAACCATCTGCTGATTGATATGACACAAGGGTAATATCATCTAGTAGAAATCTACCTGCTCTTGTAAGTTTATTTGTATCTATTTGTGAGTACATAATTATTCATTCATCAATCTTTCAAATTCTTCAATTATTGCTGGCAAGAAAGATGGCGATATTAATTTTATTCTACTAATCTTATCTTGTTCTCTTTGTTCATATTCTCTATTTGAAACTGCTTGAGCACCAACATCTGTACTATTACATTGAATCAAGTGTGAATAATCTATTGATGTTTGTGGTCCACTAGACTGCACCTTTTCGTAATGGTGTATTGCGTCAGGTAAATCATATTTGTCATTTACAAATTCTTCAAACGCTTGAAATGTTAACGGCCAACCGTGTAAACCATCTGTTACATTATTTGTAATTAAAATAATCCAATGTAGTTCAGGACTACCAAAATGTCTTTCTGCAATAAGTTCAGGTCTTTCACCATTCGCTACAAAGTATTCTGAATAAAGACTTGCCTCATTCTTAATCTTATCTCTTATCTTAATTCTTCTCCATAGGTCACTAGCCAGTTTATATTCTTTTGTGCCTGGTATGATATATTGACCTTTAGGAAATCTTTCAAAGTACATTAATATCCTTTCGCTACCGTGGCTTTAGTCATTATTTCTGTTTCACCAAATGTCAAGTTCATAGTTATTAATGTAGGTGGAGCACCTCTTTCGTCTGGTGTTAATGTTGATACAACACCTTCAGGTGCATAATCTACGGCACAAGATTTTAATACACAACGACTAATTCTAGGTAAGTATGAGTTTTCATTATCTCTATACATATATGTTATTTGAAATTCTGATGGTACATTGAAATAACCATTAGCACCACTTTGTTGTTCAGGTAACATATGAAATCTAAACAATTGTAATATCTTGTGTACTGCGTCTTTTTCTTTCTCATTCTTTGGTGCAAAAGTAAATGGGAAATTAAATTCTCTAAATGGTACTGCTTTAAATACTGATTCTAAATTAGGATTCTTTGCTTGACCTTTAAACTTATCATATGCTGCTCTTGCGTTCTCCATACCTGGTATTAATCCAACAACACCAAATGCCGCCTCTTTAGTTAATTCTTGTATTACAGCGGTAGAACCTTTTGCTGCTGCCTTTAACTTATCTTTAAATCCTGCGTCATTAATTACACCACCAATACCCATTCCTATATCTCCTGCAAGACCTGTTTCTAATGCCTCATAATCAGCCGCATAATTAAATTTCATTCCTTCAGGTGGCATATACATTATGATACTATCTGAAATGTATGTGTGATTTGATCCTAATTTGGAAAACATACCAGAGTTAACACCTCTAACTCTATTTGTTTGTTCTATGCCTCTGGATTTTATATTTTTAATACTTCGGTTCCAGGTACCTGCTACTTTACCAGCGTACCAATTTGTTTCACCAGCAACATAGTTTTTAGAATTGTCTGTTAATAATCCATTATTGAAAGTATTTTGTTTATATGCTGATTCATTGTGCATAAGAACATCAAATATTACATAGTGGCCATCACCCATATTACTTGTTTCTTGTGGGTAGTAAACCGTTCCATAAGAATAAGGATTTTGTTTTATGTGTGCTGTAGGACTATCATTACCTATCTCTAATGGAGATTTACTTAATAGTTTAGCAGCAATTTTAGAAGTCTGTCCTTGACTAGCAAAAGATGACATTATCTTATTACCTATTGCTCCAGCAATCATATTGCCTACTTTACCTTTGATTACATTTGCTACTTTGTTTGTCCAAGCCATTTATTATATCCTTACTAAATATTGTTATTAACTATTTATATGATATGAGTAAGTCTTTTAAAGGAATATATAAACCAACCAATCCTAAAAAATATGTTGGCAACCCGAATAACATAGTATATCGTTCACTTTTAGAGCGTAAGTTTATGGTCTATTGTGATAATAATCCTGGTATAACTAATTGGGCAAGTGAAGAATTACCTATAAGATATTACAATCCTATTGATAAGAAATATCATAGATACTTTCCAGACTTCATAATCAAAACAGATAAGAACAAAAAGATGTTGATTGAGATTAAACCTTCTCGGCAACTAGGTAGACCTAAACCACCTAAAAAGAAAACTAAATCATATATGCGTGAGAGTTTTGAGTTTATTAAGAATAAAGCAAAATGGTCAGCGGCAACCAAATATGCTGAAGATAATGGTGCTGTGTTTAAAATAATTACTGAAAAAGATTTAGGTTACAAATATTAAATATATTCATCGCCATTACTTCGTCTTACATATTTAAATGATGTATCAGGTTCGTGGTCTATAAATCCAGACACATTAGAAGCATTTGATGAATTGCTATTTACATTAGAATTATTTTGTATGTTGACAACATTGTTAGATGATTTAGCACTTTCTGATTCTAAAGATTTAAGCATTGAAGATGTTGAACCGTCTTTTAATTGGTTACCTGTAACTTCTTTACCACCAATAATATCATCTATACTTACTCTATCAGCATAATCATCTTGTCTGTAAGTAGCCATAGATCCTGTATAATTTCTTCCTCTATGGGCATTACCTTCTGCTCTTGCTCTATTGTCTAGTGCCACACCTTCAGCAACTGAAGCGTCACCTGTATTACTTTGTTTTAAAATATCTTCTACTGAAAGATTTTCGTTAGCGTCTTTTATTTCTGCACCTTCTTCGCCTACAGCATAAGTGCCTTCGTCTAATTGATCCCACGATTTTGCTTTTTTAGGTTCAACTGGAACCTCGGTATCTTGGCCATCACCTAATCCAAGTTTTTTACCTAACCAAGAGTTTGCAAACCAATCACCTATTGATTTAAAGAAACCAGCAATCTTATCCCATATTTTCTTAAAAAATGCTGCTATAGCATCAATTCTTTCAGCAACAAATTGAATTGCTGCTACTACTAAAAGAAATACACCCATAATCATTATTCTAGCAGTTTTGAAAAAGTTTACAAGACCTTTAAATGCTTTTGCTAAACCACCTTTTTTAAATAATCCTGCCAGACCAGTAAACATACCCTTACCAGCTTGACCAAAGGCTGCCATTGCGTCTCCAATAGTATCAGGTATAACCATAAATGCTTCTTTCAATTCAGTAAATTTACTCATTCCTGTATCTCTACCTGTGTCTGCTGTTTTATCAGCACCTGTTTTCTTATCTATTTCTTCGTTGTCTAGTCTTAATTGAGCAATTTTTTCTTCATTTTCAACGACTTTCTTTTGTGCTTCTGTCCTTGACTTACTATTTTCCCAAACTTTATTGTCTAAATTTGCCTGTAATTTATCTCTAGCAGCAATTTTAGTTTCAATTAGTTTTTCATTTTTAATCTTTTCTTTTTGTGCTTTGAATACATCTCGTTGAGTTAATAATCTTACTTCACCATTTTTTATCTCTGCTTTCAAACCCATTTCTCTCCATTGAGATAGTTTGTCTTCTAACTTCATTTGTTTGTTAGTAAATTTATCAACTACTTCTGCTAAATCTTCATTGTAATCTCTTAAATTAATTCCTAGATCATTAACTAGTTTAATTAATTTGTTCATTGCTATAGAAAAATTATCAATAGAACCTGATTTTATATCTTCAGTTAGTTCTTTTATCATTTGAGGAACATTACCGACAACAGCTTGTTGAGCAGCCTTCATACCTAGAGTAGTAGAATCTTGTATTGCTATTCCTAATTTCTCTACCTCTATCTTTACTGCGTCTGAATTATTTTCTGATACGGTAAATTCACTTGATAGTTTATCTATTTTCGGTAATGCCATTTGTTATTAGTCCTTATTTTTAATCTTTGTTGCTTTGCCGTTTACATATATTGCAAACCACCCAGCGCCTGCCCCAACAACTACTGATACAAGACCTGCTTGTGCGTTGTTCGGATTCTCTAATGCCATAAACCAAGTAATGACTTCCATAAATGCCCAACCATAGGCAACCATCATTAATCTCGGTACTGCTCTCCAATTAGAAAGCAATTCTGGTATTTCTATTTCTATAAAGTGCCAAAGTTGTTTAACAGCATATTTAAAACCGTTCCAACCACCACTTAAAAGTTTATTAATGTTCCACATAAATTATCCTTTATTTTTACTTTGTTCTTGTCTTTTTCTCTCGTTTTCTTCTTTTATATATCGTATCAATAATGATACATACACATCTCTTTCCCACGGTAACATTGCCTCAATCTCCGTTAGCGAATACTTATGATGTTGCATAAGTGCAAAATTTATTTCAAAATACGCCTCTAGGCTGTTGTGGGAGAGGCCAATCCGAAAAAATCTTGTAACCCGCTGAAGGTGATTTTACTTTCAACTCCTGTCTTCGGGTTCTTCACTTTACATTCGTGTCTTAATTTAGGCATAGTTTCAAAGAATTTTCTTATTTTAGCAAATTGTTCTTGTGCTAAGTTTTCAAAAAACTCTTTTAGTTCTTCTTGTGTTGATTCACTTGTAGGGTAATTCTTTTCACCTTCGTAAATGTAATCAACGCAACCTATAATTAATTTTATAACATCTTCATATTTAAGTGCCTTGATACCTTGTGTATCGTATAACACTTTCATATTAGGATATTTCATCACAACACCTAATTTTCTTTTTTCATCTAATACTACATCATTTGTGTGTGCGTCATCTACTTGCACCTCAACTTTTGATATATCAACTTCTATGTCGCCATAGGTTTTGTTATCATCTGGACAAATAATTTTAAATTTAGCAACTTCTCCTACTGACTTTGCCCTTACTTGTAGGAAAATATATTCTACATCAAAAGTAGGTAATGTTTCTACTTTCAACTTATTAAATGTTACAGCACTTAAAATTTCTTTTGTTGCTGTTTGCATTTGGTTTTCATCACCTGATTCAAGTGCCATATATAAAACTTTTTCCTCTTTTACTAGAAAAGGTCTGTATTGTACTTTTACATCTGTTGATGGTAAAGTCAACTCATATCTCGGTGTTTCAACTATTGGTAACGCCATTATAACTCCTTATTATATTTAAATATTTAGTGGTGGTATTTTAAATGGTGGGAATGCTCTTCCGCCAGTTATTTTACCTAGAGGTACTCGTCTTCTTAAATCGTTAAGTACATCTCTACCTGCCCTTCTCAATTCAGGTGGTAATTTATTTATTAAACTACCAAAAATTCCTCTATTGTTCTTAATTTCAGGTACCCTGCCAACAGGACTACCTAATTCTATATTACCTTGTTGGTCTATAAAGTAATTAATCCAGTATCTAAATGAAAAATCTACATTTATTGTTTGAACATTATTAGCATCGTGGGAATATTCTATTGCACCTATTTTAGTAGGAAATACATCTATCAATTGTACACCATAAGTAATATCATCCCGTTCTTGTCTGCTAGCAAATTGACCTAATTGAAATATGTTTAAGTTAGAAACATAGTTGTCATAATAGTTTGTGTTAAATGTTGATGATGTTGACATAGCAGCCTTTTGCCATAATTCAAAGTATGATCTTTCTCTCATAAACTTATCAGCATAAAATGTTGCTGATATAGGTGCTGATTTCATATCATATACAAAATTTCTAGCAGGTGCATTGCCGTGTCTAACTTCTTTCGTTGTCATTTCTCTATCAGGCATACTAATTGAAGAACAAAATGCTCTAACTCGTCTGCCATTTGCCTGTTGTACGGCAAGTAAATCTGATTGTGAAGGGAAAGATTGTTTCTCTACTGCAGCCATTGATGTATCTTCAAAACCTTCTGAAAATAATGGACCTGATACACCTTTAGGTAATTGAAACTCAGCATAGTATCTTGCTTTTCTAGCAAAACCTTCTGCCTCATTTACATAAGATTGAAAACGACCCATTGTAGTTTCAGGATTAAGACCCATTCGTCTTTGTAATCTTTTATCTCCTGCTACATCATCTAGCGATCTATCTCGTGGAATACCGATACGAACATCCATTCCACCAATTCTTTTTCCGCCTCTTAATATCGCCATTAGTATGGTCTCCCTTTCTTAAATTGTGCAACTGGTAAATAAACTGACAACGCTGCCTTGTCATAATCAATTCTTAAAAAACTTGATCTCACGTGAGCCCACAAATATTTCTTTATTGTATTTTTAATCAATGGTATTCCTTTTACTCTATCATAACTGACATCAAACCTATTTTGCCTTGTTATCTCTCTACCTCTTGTAGAAAATCTTTGTAATCTTTCTAACAAAGTAAATCTAGCACCAGGTCTTAAATAATGAAAGTTAATCCCTGCAAATCCACCTGGTATTCTCTCAACAGGTAATACTAGAGGAAATGTATCATAATAAGGCAATGTCTTCTTATATTTAGGGTCATAAAAGAACATATTTAAACGACCAATACTTGGTCTACCAAGCAATTTACCTTGACTCATTAGTCTTCTAGCAGTAACTCTATCTGCTATTGAAGACACAGCATTTCTGTACCAAGCAGCGCCTTTTCTTGCACCACCTTGTTTATCTACTAATGGATCTAATATACTAGGCATACGCTATATTTATGCTTGAAAAAGGGCACTTTAGTTACCTAAAGCGCCCTTAAAGTATGTACCAAGAGAGAGAGTATTACTCGTCCTCAGCTAATTTACTAAAGTATGACATTGTATCGTCATCATCACTAGCAGCTGGACTTTCATTCATACTTTTTGCTGAACCATTAGTTGTAGGCGGGAGGTCTGCAACAGCAACGGTTTCAGTTTTTCTAGCACCCGACAACACCCTATGAAGTTTCTCTTTGAGTTCCTCATAAGTTTTAAAATTATCAGCCGCTAAAAACGGTTTTAAAGCGTGTTGACTTGACCAAGTCTTTTTGATCTCCTCATCATTACCAGCAAGTGCTGATACGCTTTCAAATTCAGATTTGTCATAGTTCCAATAACCATCAACTTTTCTGATTTTTAATTTAAAGTTTGCACCTTTCCAAAAGTCAAAAGGATTAATAGCAGCCTCGTCTTCAAAAGCAGGTTGCATTGCTTCAGTAATCTTATCAAATATCTTTTTACCAAATTTGTATAAGAACACTTTACCTTCGTTCTCTGGATGTTTAGGGTCAGATACCACTAGAATATTTGAGTAGTAAGATAACTTTCTTTTTCTCTTTCTAGCAATTTCTTTATCACTATCAACACCTGTATTCCAAAGTCTTGTGTTTTCTTCAGACACAGGATCTTTTTGATTTAATGTTGTTAATGAGTTTTCAATATACCAACCACCTGGTCCTTGGAAAGCGTGAGACCATACTCTTTGCCAAGGCAAGTCTTCGCCTGACACAGCAGGTAAAAATCTGATAACGGCATAACCGTTTCCAGTTTTATCTAACTCTGGTTTCCAAAATCTGTCGTCTTGGTATTTGTTTTTGTTTGATTGATCCTCTGGTGTGAGGTTCTTTTCAAGTGCCTTTGTAAGTTTATCAAAGTTACTTGATGATGATTTTAATGTTTCAAAATCCATAATTATATTCTCCTTATTAATTATATTCGTTGTATTTGTATATTCCTGTTTAATCGGAATGTATTATTATTTATGCTGGTTTTTCTTCCACTTATCATAATCTTTTCGCCATTCACTAGCAGATTTACAAGGATTAGGTAATGACTTCTCAATCATATATTTTCTAACCTTTGCTGATGTGGTATCAACCCAATTTAAAATACTATATATTATTCCGTCTAACATAATTTCATTATAACATTATTTGAGCATATTGTCAAGCGTGGTATAGTCAATATATTTAATATTCTTCTCTTTAGACCAGGCTTCAGGTATTGTACTAATTGGGTCAGAACCATCGCCTCCGTTTGGATTTACCTTGTAGAAAGTGATGTTTCCGTTCTCTCTAATAAGTTCTAACCATTGATTAATCCAATTGACACTAGGTGTCTTGTGTGCCTCTTTTAAACCATAATGTTTGGTGTCTTTGTATAGGTTGTTTAGATTGTCATTAAAACTCTCCAAATCGTGTCCTAATAAAAATACTTCTTCAGGTTTATTATCGTGTACTGCAAACCAACCTGAAGTAGGACCTGCAGCCCAACCTCTATCTTTAGTATTGCCTTCATTGTTTATCATATGGTCGTTTACTGATCTGGCCTTATCATCACTTGTAACCCAACTGACATTGATAGATGTATGATTGACTTTCTTTTCTTCTCTAGTCTTATTCTTTTTTAATATCTCTACTACACCTGCTAAATTAGAACCGTGTAATACAAACTCTTTACGGTCACCTCTTTCATTAGAGTTAATTACATTTTCTTTTTTAATTAAATCGTAATCTTGGTCTGAATAGCTTTGTCCTGCATATAATAATTGTTCGTACATTTCTCCAGGCATTGTACTCCAATCTCTAAACACACATTTGTTATTTTGTGCATAACCAGAATTATATACTTCGTGCATTATACCCATATCAACTGCTGTGATAACATCTGGAGTAAAATCTCTATACAAGGCATTACACCCATATATTTTACCGTGTGGTCTTAATTTTTCTAAATCAAATCCTTTTCGACTCTCACCATTACCAATACAAAATACTCTACCAGCCATATTTCTTCCAAAACTCTCTCATTTTGCCATAGTTTCTATTAAATGATTCTGTTAATTGTAAATAGCTCATTGATCTTTCTTTTTTATATTTTGGATCATCTTCAAAATCAATTACTTTCATTTCATTATCTTTATCTGGTATCAATACAAATTGAGCAACAGGTGTTCCTGCCTTAATTGTTTCTATGCCAGTAAAGTGGCAAAAGAAAGGTATCGTACCTACAGCTGCTTGTCCTAAATGTGGTTCTAATACACCTGACAAGGTAGTAAATCTATTTTCATCTGAATACATTGGGTGCATTTGCAACATCTTATATCCTTTAGGTATTCTTGCTACCCAAGGTAAATCAAACTTCAATACTTTTTTCATTGTGCCTTTTGGCCAGTTTTCAAAAAAAGGATAAAATGATTGTTCCATATGTGTTGTTATAAGTGGTCTACTTTCTTGGTTACCACCAGGTGTTGATGATTGAAAAAACTCACCATCAGGACTAACATCTAGTTTAATATCTGTATGTGTTCTTAAAATATAACCTGTATTATGGTAAAGTTGTAAAGCAGGACATTTTGATGTATGTTTTGTATCATAAGGACTAAATTTTTGCATATCAGGATTATCATACATTTGTTGACCGCCTCTAAATTGTTGAGCGATAGAACCTTGCGATTTAAAATCTGCAGCCGCTTTCTTAATCCAAGATGGTTTATGTTTAGACGCCTCTATTATAGGCATTGTCTTATCTACACCTGATATTAAAGATATAAACTCTATTTTAGGTTTATTGTCTGTGCCTACTATAAATTTATCAATTGATTCTGCTAGTTTCTTATCAAGCATTTTTAATTACCTCTTTCATAATTAATTTACATTCTGTTTCATTATATTTTATAAAAGGTTTCAATTTGGAAACCTTATGTGCGATTTTAGGCCACACAATCCTCTCTTTAATTTGTACATTCCAATTTTTGATAAACGATAACACTTGGTCAAGCACAACGAAGGTTTGGAAAGACGCTCTCCTTTGAATAAGTAAGCGTAAAAGTCGTGGATGTTGTCCGCTATTGCAAACGAAACCATCATCAAAAGAAATCCGCTTAGTATTAAAGTCATTAACAATGTTAACAAAATCGTTTCTAAAATGAAATTTAAAATTGTCTTTAACTTTTCTATAATTGAGGTAAGTTTCTCGTCCATCATTTTCTAATAAGTTACCAATCCAGTTTTTATCTTTTTCAATGAAGTTCGCAACAAAGAAATCAAGTATTTCATCCTGTCCATATTTTGTGCTGAGTTTATGAAAAAAATATCTATCATTTCGTTTTGTAAATGTATCTAGTTTAATGTTTACTTTACCATCATACTCAAAATAATCATAATTGGTAGTAAAATGTAATTTAACTGCCATATAGACTCTAAAAACATCAAACCCTCCATACATTGATTACTTATTGCCCTTTAGATATTTTAGCATTTTGTCTGCTGATGATATATCGTGCGGATCTTCATCTTCGCTTTTGTCATTCTTACCTGGTTCAATAAACATTTTAGTTACTACACCATTCTCAACATAAGCAGAATATCTCCAACTTCTTTTACCAAATTTATTAGCAGGTTTATCAACTAACATACCCATTTTTTCTGTAAATGAACCATCGCCATCAGGACATAAAAATACTTTTGTTATTTTAGGATCCATACTACCACCCCAAGCGTCCATTACAAATCCATCGTTTACTGATATACAATATACATCATCTACACCTAGTTCTTTAAATCTTTCGTATTGTGCCTCGTATTGTGGTAATTGTTGTGATGAACAAGTAGGTGTAAATGCACCTGGTAATCCAAACATTACTACTTTCTTATCTTTGAACATCATATCTGTTGTTATATCTTTCCATACGAATATATGTTTATGTTGAAATCTACATCTAAAAGTATGTTCTGGTATTTTACATTCTTCACTCATAATTATTTCCTCTTATTGCTCGTTTATCTCGCAGCCAATATCATATATGATACTTAAAATTGCAACGGTAACTCCTAGACCTATTATACCCCATAAACCTTTGTCCCATTCAACAAACAATATGTGATATAGCATTTCCAATCCGTTCATACAGGTAATATGCCACCTTTCTTTTCTTTTAGCATTCTTAAATTAACTGCTTCGTTTTTTATTTTTTCTTTTAATGTTTTATTAACCATAGTCTTAACCGTTCCTACATCAATGTCATTTAATTTACAATACTCAATAATAGCATCCATATAAGATACTCTTTTTTCTTTTACTACTGATTCTATCTTTAAACTAAATTCTTTGCTATTCATAGATTCATTATATCATAAACTTGTTAATTTGTCTAGCTTGGTTTCTAGTGTGGTTACACGCTAGCGTAACCACAATAGGGGCCCACCCAGCTAATACGCTAGGTATTCTGTAATATGTTTGAGAAATTTTGATCGGTGTCGCCTGGTTCATCATATCTTTATATATGCCTGTTTCTGTTGCGAGGTACAGGCAAACCCCAAGCAGTTATTATGCTGCTAAAGCGTAACTTTCGTTAGCATTTATAATTTGACATTACGGTGTCAGCGATTTAACTCCAATAA
>Ga0209404_10001879_pt1 | contig 13549 bp, 26 predicted proteins | sample TroAtlMetagenome_2_FD_187447 | JGI IMG/M metagenome (GOLD analysis project Ga0209404, IMG submission 187447) | Marine eukaryotic phytoplankton communities from Atlantic Ocean - Tropical Atlantic ANT8 Metagenome (SPAdes) (version 2) | ecosystem: Environmental > Aquatic > Marine > Oceanic...
TGGGTAGTAACACTAAGTTGGCTTTAATCCATAAAGGTGATATAATAAAGATATGCAGAAATGAAACCTCTGCACGTAACCTAGTAGATAGACTTCGTGCCAAGAAATGAGGAAGCGTATCTTTTACCATTACAAAATGGTGTCTTCAAGTAAATGGAACACCTTTATACCTGATACTATGAGAAAGATTGATCCAAAAGAATACATGCAGAAGGGATGGGATAGTTCACCATACTATGCTCACCCATATAATCGTGGTTCACTTCATAACAAGATAGGAATGACTATCATGTGGACATACTATGTGATATTCACATGTATGCTGATCAGATTGATCTGGGTGTTGAATACATGAAGCCCATTGTCAAATATCAAGGTGGCAAGAGTAAGGAGTTAGTACTCATTAAGCAATTGCTACCTGATGCATTTGAAAGGGTCTTAGAACCTTTTGCAGGTGGTGCTGCAGTCTCGTTTGCACTGAACAGGACATCTGTACTAGGTGATATCAATGCTGCCTTGATGAATATGTACAGGGAGGTTAAAGATCCTATACAGTTCCAAGAAGTATTCTCTCACGTATGCTATCTAAAAACATTAGATCATGATGCATTAGAGAAAGAATACTATGAATCACGAGACTATATCAATGGTGATGAACGTGATCCATATAAATGGGCAGTGTCTTACATTACAGTAAGGCAGTTGTGTTTCTCTGGTATGGAGAGATACAACAAAGATGGTAAATTCAATGTACCATTTGGTCATTACAAGAAATTTTCATGTAATCTAAATTGGGAGCACATGAAAATGCTCAGGCACTGCATTTTAAATGATGGATCTTTTGAGGATATATTTGCCATTGCTAATGAGAATGACTGGATATTCATTGATCCACCATATCTTAATCGTTTAGGATACACTACTGGTGACGGTGGTGAGGATTTACATGAACGATTAGTAGAGTGCATGAATAATACCAATGCTAAATGGTTGTTTGTTCATACTGAGGACAAATATTATATGAATGCCCTAAAGGACTATCATATCATGATTAAACCTCATAAGTATGCACAACGATTTGGTAAAGGTAAGAATCATAGTGGTGCTGCTGTTAATCACATGTATGTGACAAACTATGAGAATAGTATGACTGGTCATCATGTAGCAGTGCCTAATTTGCTAGAATTGTTAAGTGATCGTAACAATCAATTGACAGCTTGAGGTTATTATTATAAAATAACCTTAGCAAAGACGAATACTACGGTATTTGTCTTGCTGCACCCCTGAAAAGGAGTGCGTTGTTCTGCAAAGGATAACACAAAGTACACAACTAGAGGACAATACTATGTCTATTAATATGGGTGAGCTACGCAGGCTCACTGACATCGCCAACGACCCTACATTAGCAGAGGCGAAAAAGAAATTTAAAGTAGGGATTGCCAAGGATAGGAACGGTAACACAAAGAGACGGTTAAGGCAAGGACAACGCAAACCTTCTGAGTTCTTTATCCCACAGTCCATACAACGTAAGGTATCACCGAACGCATTAATATCATACAAACAATTCGATCCACAACTGGCAACAGTTGTAGTTGTATCTGTTCGTCCTGAGAAATTAGGAGGGCAGGTTGTTTGTATTGATGGACAACATACTGGCATCATGGGTATCTTCAGTGAAGAAGATCCCCTCATTGATACACTAGAACTGCACCATGACCCCAATTCATCCTTAGAGGATGTAATGGAGTTAGAAGCAATACTATTCAAGAAGTTGAATACCGAACGTAAGAACCCATCTAAAATCGATGTTATTCGAGTTGAGATATTCTTAGGTGATGAACGTGCAGTTAGATTTGAGCAGGTACTCAAAGCTTGTGACATACAGGTTGACGGTATCGGTTCCTCTACTGGTAATTTGCTTAGTGCACAGTCTGGTTCACGTATCATAAAATGTGTAGATCAGTATGGTGAGAAGTATTCCAGATGTATCATTGAAGCATGTAACCTCATAAGGAAGCACTGGTCAAATGATGATGGTATCGTGAAAGATTTCAGAGATGATATGATTCACGGTCTTACAACATTCCTTACAGCAATTAAATATGCTGGTAAAGTTGAAGGTGGACCACATAATGGTCTTGATCAACGTGCAACTTATGTTGCTCAATGGTTATCAGGTCCTATGGGTAACACATCAATGAGAAAATACCATCACAACAGTGGTGGTGGTAACTCTCACTTCAAGATTGCCCACACCATGTTAAGAGAATATAACTGGTGGGTTGAAGATAAAGGAGAAGAGAACTCTAAGATGAGTATCAGTCCTGAATACTTCCATAAGCATGGAATACTAGATCCTTCAGTTATCATAGAAACTCATGATAACGATGGAAATAGGATTAAACGTACCTTACCTTACTTCCCAGAAGATATAAAGGTCAAGCAGGACAGTAAGTAAACCGACACAAGGGGGCTACACACCCCCTTTTTTATGGTATAATACTATCAGTTACACAATACTGATGCTCGTCAGGCAACTCATTCATCATCTCGAACAGTTTGATCCTGAAGAGACTATCAATCTTGTGGACTACGACAAGGACGAGGATTTCAGTATAGTTGAAATCAAGAGAGAAAGAGGTTATAATGTTATACGAATACGTTCTATTCCTACTTACAACTTTTCTAATGTCATCATCCACTGAGTACTTGGAAGCAAACTACCTTCCAATCTATACGAACATTAAGGTAAAGCTTACTGAAAGCTTTATTTGTTTGGCACATGATTGTGCTGATATAGTCTCACACCCATCTGTATGGATCCAGTATGGTAATGAAATTGAAGCATTCTGGAATAAGGTCATATCAGATTCAGAACGTGCTGAGAACCTCATAGAAGAGAGTAATATGTGCACTGTCAATGGTGCTGAACGTCAGATAGATCATTTCTTCCAAGTAAATCAAGTGGAGAAATGGTATCTTGAATGTAAGAACAACCTTGCATTTGATAGTCAGAAGACCAAGGCAGCTAATCTAGGCATTCAAGAGTTAGTGGTTGCACTCAATGCGCAGGTATCAGGATACTTCTGTCCTATGCTAGATGTGATACCCAACAGTCTATACAAGAAGTATAAGAACAAGGGTATTACAGTCTATGGTGTCAAGGACATACTAGAGGTCGTTGATGCACCATTTACATGTGAGGAGTACTTTGCATACATTAAGCAGTGTAAACCATTATGGCGTGAATTACTGGGTATAGAGACAGTTAAGAAAGTGTCACCCAGGGTATTGCATGGCAGTCTTGATCTGCTATAATTAATATGTTGAGGGGCAGAGATGCAACTCAACTGCTGCAACCCCCTTTATGCTAACGGGTTTCAGGGTTGGAGGCGATAGGAAACTCGTTTCATTTAGATGAGGGCATCCAATGGGTCGCAAGACATCAATCATTGAATGTAAGTCCCTCACCTATCTCAAATTGAAGAAGGGCAGAGTAACCGTAAGTCCCATCCCATGCCACAATAGCACAGCGGTAGTGCAGGGCTTTTGTAAAGCCAAGGTCGGGAGTTCAAATCTCTCTTGTGGCACCATTGTAAACCCCATTTTATTATCATCATGTCTGAATCATTTGCTTTCTTTCTACTTGAGAACACCAACAGCGGTGCTGAAGTATTGCAAGTATTAGATCATATCGTTGACTGTGTAGAGGAAGATATAGCAACTGCTTTATGATGACATGAAGCTTAGACCCGAACCATTATCCTCATCACCTCAGATGTATCAATCAGTCGCCACTCTATCCAAACAGATTAAAATGATAAAGGAATGCCTAAAGCATGACTATATCTACACGGGAGAAGAGGAGGCAAAGTTGAAACGTGAGTTGCGTCATTTGTACGCACAGAGAACTGAGTTAAATAAGGGTAATGGTTTTGGGAACTAATGCCTAGGAAACATGAGTTCAAGCGAGGAGATCCAGTCTCCTATGATGGGCACGACAGTGCATACATCAATTTCGTATGTAGTGATTATATTGTAGTCTGTACCCATGAATGGCCTGATGAAGGTACATTACATGGCATTAAACAAGTCAACGTTCTAGTCTATCCTGACTATTACAATACCATCACCCCCCGATCCTCAAATGGCAAAGTCCCCCAAGAAGGTACAGTTCACAGTTCTGACACAGGATGTGATCGTACAACTCAAGCAGAAGCGTAAAGGAGTATATTGGTCATTCAATGACGTACCACAATCATACGGACCATTTAGAAGTGAGGATCATGCAATTAATGATGCCAAACTATATTCACAGTATGGAACAACAAGTAAATCCCTATTAAAGAGATGAGTATGCAGAACCCCTCGGAGGAAGAACTTCTGAGACGACAACAATGCTGGATAGAGTTATCACATAAGGATAACGCTATTGATGACATATACAGGATATGTACAGCATGGGCACAAGATCCTAAAGGAACAACCCCAACTGAATGTTTGTCGAACCAGAAGCACTAACCCCAAGGTTAAAAGGAATCCAAATGGTCTATCCTACTCTAAAGAAGGAGTGGGATAGATTTAATTGTGACCTAGAATGGAAAGACTTTACATCATACCAAGAGAAGACCATTAAGCATAGTAATCAAGGACATGAAATACTATATGATGAATACTTCAATGCACCAATAGCAGATAGTAATGCATCATGGTCAATAGCACCTTTATTCTTTAATCATATACCATACACAAGGAACGTAGAAGTATTACCTAAACTAGCAAAGACAATGACATGGTTAGGTGAAACTATGTACGTAGGTATGGCAAGACTAAAGGATAATGCACAGTTAGGATGGCATTATGACCCTGATCCTAACCCCTCTACAGTGAGATACAGATGTCAAGTACCATTTGACTGTACAATCTCTATACTATCTGTAGAGAGTGAGGATAGACCCCAGGCGGAGGGTAAGCTCCTTGTTTTTAGGTCTTCCGCTATGCATATGGTAGAGAATCAAGGTAAAAACGATAGAATTTCGTTAATATTTGATGTATTCCGTGAGGGTAAGGGTAGAATGTAGTAAAGATACTCAAGGATACTACCCTTTTAAGAAATGTTAATAAAAATAGGTTTGGTCGTGGTACTTTGTTATTGTATCAGAGTGCTTTGTGGTCTAAGCCCGCAGTGTGCCAGTTTGTCAAGTGGTTTTGTGACAGTTCTCGAAGTGGCTCAGAGGTTGGTTGACAAGTGAGGCGAGTTCGCTTATAATTACTAATGTAGACAACCAAAAGTAACGTGGCAGCCAAAAAGCACACATTTGAGATCGCCGAGTTGAGTTCTGCAATTGACAAGATAGTCGTGCAGGGTTCCAAGGTATTCATCAACTTCTCAGGGAATGAGAAGACCTACGAGTATGAGTGGAAACCCGCAAACAAAACTCTTTTAGCCAAGCTCGAAGGTTTTGTAGAAGATCCGACTTCCTTGTCACTTGGAAGGTTTTACAATGATTCTTTGAAAAGTGGCGATTTAATTCAAAAGCCCCAATCTTAGTAAAACTCTACAAAAGGACAGAAAAATGGCAAAGTCGTGGGATTATCGCGGTAATCGCAAAAAGGGATCATTTGGCCAAAAAAAGAGAGAATTAGAACAATTTGAGGATTTAGCCAATTCTGGCTACTTAGACAAAATAAGTAATAATAAGAGGATAAGATTAGATTCACAACACTTGGAGGATGAGTATGAATAGTATTACACATCTAATCACTAAGTATAAAGAATCGGGATTAGATTGGAAGGAGAGCATAGAATTAGTGCAGGGATTATTGGACACAGATCTTCACAAATCTCATCCAGAGTTTGAACAGATCTGTGAGTATTATCTCACAGAAGGACTAGTATACTACGTGCCCTGTGACAGTTAGTGAATTGGCATAGGGAGTCAGCCGGACCGCATCGCATGAAAAAACGGGAGTTAAATCCCGTTTAGAAAATCGTGCATGTGATCAAGGTATTCTTCGTAAGATCCTTGGAACCAATCAGGCGCGGTTCGCTGTTGATGTTTTTGGGCACTCTCGCGAATCTCTCGCTCGGTGTAACCCTTATCCAGGAGACCTGAATAGAATTCAGAAATTGTGCTCATGATTTGTCCTCAATAATTTGATGATCGCATTCGATAACATTTTCCCAGAGTTGGTCAAAATTGTCATCTAGACTTGGAGGCAAGTCGAGCGAGGCGACCCCGCTGAGACACTCATTCAAAAGAGCGTGCTGCTCTGAGTTGAGTGTGATCGTGAATTGGTCTTTGAATTTCATACCCTTATATTACACGATATCGCCGCCAATTCCACAAACCTTGTGACAGTTTGTGGATTGGATTCCGGCTGGATTTTTTATGGGTCTTACAAGGTGGATCCGAGTTGCTTATGGGATCGGCATCCATCCTATGCCCTGAATTAATTAAACGTACCCTGCAAATTCCATCCCTGGTTCATCATAAAAACATGAGATGCCGAGGTCTGGGAACATGTCACGTAATTTGTGAATGATCCCTTCAGGTGGACTCCATGCCGTGTCAAAATGGCAGACAAAGAAATTCTCATCTTCATCACCCCACTCAACGTGATCTCGGTGAATGTCCCATTTTGTGTCCCAGTTCTGAACACGCCAATTATACCATCTATCATCCTGACACCCTGTGGATTTGAATTCGTACCCTTTGTGCACGACTTCGCCAGAGGGGTTTTTAATTTCCACATACTCAGGGAGTTCACCAACCTCGCCACGCTTGCGACCTAGATCAACTTGGTCATTTTCAGCAAGTGGAATTTGATTCCATTTGGGTTCGGGGTAGATCTCAGCAAATGGGGAATCGCTTTCAAAAAAGGATTTGACCTTTGCGACCTGTTCGGAGTTGTCGCCTGAGACGGTTAGTCTGTTGTTGCACCAATTTGGCATGATGTTCGTTGAATAAAAGGACAGGAAAAAAGGGAGTGCTAGACTCCCTCGTATGCTCGATCACAAGCAATTTCGTAAATGAGTGCCTCTTCCGATTTGGTGAGGTCTCTGAAATTCTCGGTGACGATTTGGTCAAAGATTGCTTCCGCTAGATCTTCGAGGTAGGTTTCAGACATAATCAAAAGGTGAAGGTTCGGTGATTTTCTCAAAGAGAGAATCGTATGAGTCCTGATCGAAGTCGTCAGGTATTCCGCAATCGTTGAAGAAACACGCCATCTGAACGAGGACGGTTTCTTCTGATTCGGTGAGTTGGATGTTTCTCATATCCACATTCTACACCGTGATCCTGTCGTCTGGGTGACACATCTCGGCAATGACATCATCTGAAACAATTCGGATTTTGTCTTTGTCAGCGTGTTTGAAATACTGGTTGATGTGCTTGGAGGTCGTCCGTGAATAATAGGTCGAGGTTTTGAACCAACCTAGATCGTGGGAGTATCCAGCAACGGGAGTCTCGTAAGAGAAGAATAACGAGGTTCCGTTATTCAAAGAAAGTTCGGTCTGATTTGAACCGAGTTGTCTGAGGATCATTGAAATGATTCGCTTTGGTTGACTTCTTAAGTATAGGGCAAATCCGACCCAATGGAAGGTATCTTGTGCCACTAATCCAACTGTCCACGGGCGGCTGGAATCCCAAAAAAATAGACCCCTTGCGGGGTCGTGTGATTTATCCGAATGAGGCAGGAACTTTGACCTTGCCGAGGACGGGAAGAATTTCCTTCGCCGCTGCTTCCAAGAGTAGAACAGGAAGCAGGATGAGGGCAAATCCATCACGGGGGTAATCCTTAAGGATGGATTTGAGTTCAACCTTTTCAACCTTTGGGGTTGGGGTTGGATTTGCCGCTGCCTTACGAGTGCGAGGTGCAACTGGTTTTTTGGCGGTGGCACGCTTACGTCTTACAGGTGCTTTTTTTGCAGGTGTCTTGACGGTTGCGGATGCTGGCATTTAGATGCTGGCGTTTGGTACTCTCATATTATAGAGGCAAGGGGTTGACAAAATCAGATGCAGCGGCAAGACGTAACATAATGAAACAATTACGGCTGACCTGATCCAGTTGGCATAGTGGCACAGTCTGTATGGATATCATCGTGCGCAGGGTGTACAATTGAATCAGTCAAGAGGATTTCTGCTTTATGCAAACCCACAGCATCACCCTAGGTCGCAACATTCCCAACGCTGGCAAAGTGACCCGTCAAATGTGGAATCAGTTTTTGAAAGATGAGGTTTGCTCACTTTTGGATTTCGCGACGATCACGGAGGGCGTGGGAATTTACAAGGGCACCTTGGAAGAATGCATGACGATTTCCATTACTGTGGATGAACGGACCAGCGGGTCTGACCAAATGATCAAAAATCTTCATGAGGTCGGGCAGCGTTACAAAAAACAGTTTCGCCAAGACTGTGTTCTATATTCTACCACGGCACTCCATGATCTTGTCTTTACATGACCAAACCCGAACCGAAAAAGACCAAACCGCTGTGGAAGCGATTCCTGAAAAACGGTTTGGTCTTCTTTATTTGTTTTGTTGAGGAACTTTTCGGATCAATCACCTAAGCGGGGCGGCTGGAATTTTGCAACAGAGTGTTAAGACTTTCCCGCCACCCGTTTCCACCTCATGCCCACCTGCTATAATTAAAGCATGAAAAACATCTTTCTCACCAACGCCGCTGCTGACCGTGACCCCGCAGTCCAAGCAGCGATGAAGTCAATCCTTTCAGAATTGACTGCCACTCATGACCATGACCAAGAAGTCTGTCTCTATGAGTCACCCGTGAATTTTCTACAAGATGTTCTCGGATCTCCCGAAGATCTTGAGCGTAGAGAATACGAACGGATGGGTTGGGTTGGATCAGGTGGGGTGTGGCAATGAGAATTGCACTTATCGCCCTCACCCTGATCGGCGGTTTCATGATCGGATCATCTGCTATCAAGCAGGTGACCGACATCCAAACCAACAGACAGAATCAACTCTGCCAAATCGACCCTTCATTCTGCGACACTGACCAACAATGAATCCTCAGTCTAATCGGATCAACTCCCCGCACTTCATGCCTAACAAGAAATGGAATGCATACAAGAAATGGGAAGACGCTTCCTACATTTTCTTTGATCGGATCTATCACATGATGGACCCCATGATCTTCAGACCGAATTACTCAGGTCATTCTATTGTTTCCGTCACTACGCATTTTACCAGATGAACCAATCGACTTACGATCTCCTTCTATCTGACCCCTTCATCCGTTACTATTTTCTACAACCATGCGCAACTGCATCCGTTACTGGACAAACCGTGAACCACAAAGGGCAAGACTCATTTCAGTCTCGACCTATGAGCAAGCGATCCAAACAGTTGAGGACTTCATGAATCTGGGATGGCGTGCCGAGATTGCACCACCTCACATCCAGTGAAAGGCACTACCCCCCTCACGGGGGGTTTTTTGTGCCCCCCATAGCTTAACATCCATACTCAATCTAAGCTATAAAGTCTTGCATGAGCGAGCGTGATATATAAAAAATAATTTTTCCAAAAAATTCTCCCAGACCCATGCCAAAAGCACCCCCTCCAAAACCATCTAAGCCTGCCCATGCCATTAACGGTATCTCTGTATATCTTCTGAGGGGTGCCCTAGGACCCCACTATATGAAGGACTGGTCAGAGGAGCACCTTAGAGAATGGGAGGAATATAAAGACAAAGCAAAGAATTTATGACAAGGGTTAAGTGCCCCTTGACTATTTGTGAGGGTTTCGGTATAATATTAATATATAAATTACACCTTCCCTTCTCACAGACAATGATCACACTAGACGCTAAGTACCACGACTATCTTACCAGCGGTAAGACCTTCGACCTAGATGGATGTAGAGAACGTGTGACAGGTTACGGATATAACTGTGATGGTAATGGTATAATAGGTTATTATGTAAACACTGAGAACTGGAGATTGAACTATGATCTACAAGAAAGGTTCTTGGATAAGGAGGAACTAAATGTCAGGTGATTATCACACTCATATAGATAATGATGTCAATGAACTCAGAGAACGACTGACGGCACTTGAGAAGAAGGTGGCACAGTCCCAACTCATGATGAGGCGACCTGGCTCTGAGGTGTATGAGAAACTCGTTGATGTAGTTTGCGATCATGATCGAAAGTTAAATGAGTAATCAGAAGTACCTAGAAGAAAAGATAGACACTGCAAAGGGCAGAATCAAAGAACTTGAGTATATGATTAGAGAGTGGGAGAAATCCTTAGAGGTTAAAAAATCGCGTAATTAGGCGCAAAAATTCGCGTCCAAAACCGCGAAGGGTCTCTAAATAGGATTCAACGTAAGGGAACACTATGGATGATTTGGAAGGAGAATTCGTTATAAAGGTCAATGGAGAATTGATCAGGCATAACAAAGCAAGAGATCTACCTGCTTCGTTTGACCATTTAATTAAGTTTGCCCCTAAGGCTCCTGAACCTCCACATACAGAAGAGCAACATAACGAGATGTCGAAATATACAGACTACCTAATGGAATTGATGACTAGAGAAACTAAATGACAATCTCTGTTTCTCCATTTGCTGAACCATGGTCTATACCAGATAGGACTAGACCAACATATACAATTAGCCAGACTGTAACGGCATCTACAGATGATGCTCTACAGGAGACGATAACTAACGTAACGGCTACAGTAGATGGAACAGAACCTAGCCTTGTAATTACACCAGGGACAACCTCGGTGTCGATTACAGGGTCTTTTGCTGACCCCTTCTCTGATTCATTCAAATATGTTGATGCAGGGGAATCAGTAAACACTATGGATCCTATCACTGTTGTAGGTGCAGAGAACCTACCTGCAGGTAAGGTCTTTTATGACCTTGACCAAGATATGACTGCATATACGACTAAGACGTTTACTGTTGTTGTATCCTATGAATTGAATAACGTGGCTCAGACACCTGAGTCATTTACCCTTACCATGAAAATAAATAATGAATGGGAGGGTATACGATCCCTTGTTGACACTTATTACGACTAATGACTAATCCACGTATAGCACATGATGACTGGTTTGATGACCCACCTAGACCTGAAGAGGAGGTCGCAGATAATTTTAATTGGGAAGATACAGCACCATCAGAATATGAACCACCTGATGACACGTATGCTTCACGTCATAAGTCAACACCCGATCATGAGAAAGGTGCAGAAGAAGTAGTTACTATGCATGAGAAGATGTATAGGATAGCAACTGCTAGATACAATCCTTTCTCTATAGGAGGATCTGAGAACTGTGATTCAGATCTTGATTGCAACATAGGAGGTAGCGAACAATGCCAGCAGTAACTAGAATAGGAGATGCAGATGCATCTCATTGCTCTGGAATGACTAGAGCAGAGGGATCTGGTGATGTATTCTGTAATGGTATTCCTATCTCTCGTCAGGGTGATGTGAATACTGGACACCTTAAACCAGGTGTTCCTTGTCCATCTCATTCTGCACCCATAGCAAGTGGTAGTTCCACGGTCTTTGTAAATGGCAAAGGATGTGGTAGAATAGGAGATGCAATAAGTGGTTGTACTTCAGTCGCTGAAGGATCCTCAGATGTATTCGCAGGTTAATTATGGCAAAGACTAAAGCAGGTGGATTTGGTACACAGGTAGTTGTACCACCAGCACCTAAGAAAACTCGTCAAGGAAGTTCAATGCATACAAAGCATTCAGCAACCTCACGTAATAAGGCAAAGAAGAGATATAGGGGACAAGGCAGATAATGTATCAAGCATTGCCTAAGTGCCTACACATTAAGGATAGCCCTGTCGCAGGACAGGGCATTTTTGCTAAGGAAGATATACCAGATAACATCTACCTTGGTATATCACATGTTGTAGTGGACGAAGAGATTATGAGAACCCCTTTAGGAGGTTTTGTGAATCATAGTAATGATCCCAACTGCGTTAAAGGATATAAAGATGAGGGATGGGGTAAGATATACCATATGATGACTACTAAACCGATTAAAAAGGGTCAGGAGCTCTTCTTAAAGTATACTTTCTATCAAGTCTGAATAACGGGTATAAATATAAAGAAGGTTAATTCCGTAAAGGATGGCTATTACATCGAAGTCCTTCCGCGACTTCAGCTTGACTTTTCAAAAAAATGCAGTGACAAACGATGTTTTGTCTCTGACTAATGAATCAGCTATTAAAGCTGCAGTGAAAAATATTGTTTTATATAACTTCTTTGAGAAGCCATTTGATCCTTTCTTTGGTGGTAACGTTTTAGGTCTATTATTTGAGAATGCTAGTCCTGAAATTGAGAATGATTTGACTGAGCGTCTTGTAGATGCGATTAATTTACATGAACCAAGGGTTGCAGTCATAGATGTACGCACCAAATGGGAAGAGAATCGTAATCAATTGGATGTCTCTATTGAATATGTGATATTAGGAATACCTCCAATACAAGATTCAGTAGATATAGCATTGAAACCATAATGGCATTTAATACCGTCAATGCTCTTGAGTTCAACGAAATCAAGGCACAAATTAAAAATTATCTAAAAGCACAATCAGAGTTTAGTGATTATGACTTTGAAGGGTCATCATTGACCGTACTGATTGATACTTTAGCATATAATACCTATTACACTAGTGTAAATGCGAACCTTGCCGTCAATGAAGGGTTCCTAGAGACTGCTGTATTGCGCGAGAACGTCGTTAAATTGGCAAGAATGCTTGGTTACACACCTCGCTCTGCACGTTCTTCTCAAGCAACTGTTACTGTTGCAGTTCAAACTAACGTTACAACTAATGCACAGGGTGTAATTACAAAAGGATATCCACAAACCGTTACACTTTCACAAGGATTAGTACTGAATTTCACAGGATTGGATAATAATAACTTTGTTTTCTCAATTCCATCTGATGTTACCGTATCTGTAGACAGTACAACAGGTATTGCAACCTTCTCAAATCTTATAGTTTATGAAGGTGTTTACTTAACAGATACTTTTGTACGTAATACTACTGAAAGACAACGTTTTATTCTAACGAACGAAGCTGTAGATACATCTTCAATGAAGATTGAAGTTACTTCTGGTACCGTTGTAGAGCGTTATCTACAAGCAACAGACATTACTAAGATAGATTCTACTTCTAAGGTGTATTTCCTAGAAGAATCTGAGTATGGAAGACCCGAAATTATGTTCGGTGACGGTACATTAGGTCAAGATTTATCAAATGGTGATGTAGTTGCGGTAACTTATACCACTTCTAGTGGAAATGGAGCTAATGGATTGCTCAGTTTCACTAATATTGGATCATTTTTAGATGATGAAGCGAATTCTTTGACCTCTGGAATCACTGTTACACTAAATTCACGTCCTGAAGGTGGTGCATCAGCGGAAACTAAGGAAGGAATTAAGTTTTCTGCGCCTAAATTCTACTCTGCATTTGGTAGAGCAGTTTCAACGCAGGATTATGAGGCAATTGTTCCTCAAATTTACCCTAACGTTGCTTCAATTGCGTGTTATGGT
>Ga0209404_10001880_pt1 | contig 13534 bp, 18 predicted proteins | sample TroAtlMetagenome_2_FD_187447 | JGI IMG/M metagenome (GOLD analysis project Ga0209404, IMG submission 187447) | Marine eukaryotic phytoplankton communities from Atlantic Ocean - Tropical Atlantic ANT8 Metagenome (SPAdes) (version 2) | ecosystem: Environmental > Aquatic > Marine > Oceanic...
GGTGGCATAAAAAACGGAGTTAATTTGAAAAAGGATGAACTGGTAAAAATTTTAGATATTTTAGATAACAGTGAGATGATAACATCGACAACGAGTACAGGATTATTAGGACAGAAAAAATTAATTATCGATTTAACAGACAAGGGAGAAGAAAGAATTCAAGAGTATCTAGAAGTGTTACGAGTAAAATGGAGAGAAATGCTTGATTTGGCAATAGCAGGTGAAAGAGCTCAACTTGATCAGATAATTATAGATAATCCATTCATGGTGAATATGATGGTGTTTTTTGGCGTGACAGATTTGCCAACTTTAAGTAGATTAAATTTAAGATTTCTTTTGGAAGGAAAACATCTTTGCTACAAATGTAAAAAAGAGCTTAAAGGATTGATGCAAAAGTTTTCAGTTTCAGATGTGAGAAAATTCAATTTTAAGCTACCACGCGGGATGACTACACGAGATGACTTGTGTGCAGATTGTTTTAACAAACTAGGTAGAACGTGACATTCTCTTTTTAACCACCTGAAATACAATTCTTGCGATAATTACACCAGCTACAATAATTATGGAGTACGTCCAAATGACAGCCAAATCTTCATCTTCTTGTTGTGCCTCATCTAGAGGTGTTGAATCAAATTGAGCGCCAGGAGCAAATAGATCTTTATCCATCACAGTCTCAGCAAAAGCAGCACTAGGTACAATTGTAATTACCATGACAAATAATGCAATGAAATATGGATTCAAGTGAATATTTTGGGGATTTGAGGGATTTAACGATTTTTGAACTAACCTAGAAAGTTGGTTACACCTAGAAAGAGACCAATTATGCTGATTAATACAACTACGACTCCCATTACCTGCTTGTCATTCATGATAATTGTAAAAAAATGACCAATTTAACAATTCATGATGAATAATTTTTGTAAGATTAATTGAATTTGTTTTCAAAGACCACATCATCGAATGGCAATTGCCCACCACGTTCTGCTGCAGGAGAAGCAGCCTTTCCAACAACAATCATCATCACAATTATGTGATCATCTGGAAGATTGATGACTTTTGCCATTTCATCATACTCAAAACCTACCATAGGACAAGAATCAAGACCCATTTGCTTTGCAGCAAGCATTATGGTTTGTGCAGCAAACCCACAAGAACGCATTGCCTCATCTCTTCTATTTTGAGGGCTATCCGAATATTTTTTGTGCATTGCATCTCGGACATGCTCTTGTTTTTCAAGAGGATGGTTTTTCCAATATCGCATAGGATTGTCTTTCCAAGCATTCATGTTTCCACATAGTAAAATTACTAAGGAACCATCTAATGGTTGGGCCTGATTACGAGCCGCAACATGGATTTTTTCTTTTATTTTTTGATCAGTTATAGTAACAAATCTCCAGTTTTGCTGATTGTAACTAGTAGGAGAAAGCAAGGTAAGTTTCATCAAAGATTGAACTTGTTCATCAGTCATTTTGTAGCTGCTATCAAATTTTTTAATTGCACGTCTTGTTTTAATTGCATCAAAAGTGTCCATATTCTATATCACATCTATTTTTTATTTTGGGTGTGAACACAATTCAGCCAAAACACCCTCAAGGGATTTTGGATGAATGAATGTTACTTTGGTTCCAGCAGAACCTGGACGAACTTTTCCTAAAAATTGAACACCGCAACCTTCCATACGTTCAACTTCACCATCAATATTATCAGTCTCCAGTGCCATGTGATGTAATCCTTGTCCTTTTTTATCAAGAAATTTTTTAATTGGACTTTCATCATTGGTTGGCTGCATTAATTCAATTCTTCCATTCTCCATTGGAATGATAGCAACTTTTACTCCTTCAGTTTCAACTGTTTCAAATTCAATCTCATCAATGCCAAGTGCTTGTTGGTAAATTTTTGCAGATGCTTCTACATCATTTACTGCAATTGCAATATGATCAATTTTCATCTAGAATATCTCCTTTGGTCTATACTCGCCAAATACTTCTCTTAGAGTATTGCTAATTTCTCCAGTGGTGGCATATGTTTTGACAGAATCCAAAATGAATGGCATTAGATTTTTGTCAGTTTCTGCAGCTGCCTGTAGTTTTGATAATGCGCTGTTAGTCTTTTTGTTATCTCTAGATTTTCGTAATGCTTTGATTGCCTTTTCCTGTTTTTTACCTAGTGAATCGTCAATTCTGAGTAGTTTTTGCTTTGCTTCTACCTCATCTACAAATTTGTTGACGCCGACTAAAACCCGTGACGAGTCATCTACCTCATTTTTAATACGATATGCATTTTGTCTGATTTCTGCTTGGAAAAATCCCTTCTCAATTGCCTTGAGAGAACCACCCATTTTATCAATTTTTTTGAGATATGCCCATGTCTGTTCTTCAATCTCATCACACAGTTCTTCTAGATAATGAGAGCCTGCCATTGGGTCTACGGTTTTTGTAATACCAGATTCAGATGCAACAATTTGTTGTGTTCTTAATGCAATTTTTGCAGATTCTTCAGTTGGTAAAGCAAGTGCTTCATCTCTAGAGTTGGTATGAAGTGATTGTGTTCCACCTAACACAGCAGCCATTGTTTGCATTGCAACACGTACAATGTTATTGTCTGGTTGTTGTGCAGTTAATGATTCACCACTTGTTTGAGTATGAAATTTTAATTGTAATGATTTTTCATTTTTTGCATGGAATCTTTCTTTTAGAATTTTTGCATAAATTTTTCTTGCAACTCTAAACTTTGCAATTTCTTCAAAGAATTCAATAGTGCAGCAAAAGAAAAATGACAATCTAGGTGCAAATTCATCTATTTTCAGTCCCTGATCAATACAAGTTTCAATATATTGAATAGCATTGGCAATTGTAAATGCAATTTCTTGTACAGCGTTTGATCCTGCCTCTCTTATGTGATAGCCAGAAATTGAAACAGGGTACCATTGAGGAACTTCAGTAGCACAATAACCAATCATATCACCAATAATACGCATTGATGGTTCTGGAGGATAGATGTAGGTATTTCTTGCAATGTATTCTTTGAGAATATCATTTTGTGTGGTTCCTCGTAATTGTTTACTTGAGAATCCTTGTGATTGTCCTACTGCAATGTAATATGCAAGCAAGGTTGATGCGGTTGCATTAATTGTCATTGATGTTGAAACCTTTCCTAGTTCAATTCCATTGAATACAGTTTGCATATCTTTTAGAGATGATATTGAAACACCAACCTTTCCTACTTCACCTTCTGCTTGTGGCGCATCAGGATCATGACCAATCTGAGTTGGTAAATCAAATGCCATTGAAATTCCGGTTTGTCCTTTTTCTAACATAAACTTGTATCTTTTGTTACTTTGTGCAGCATCACCAAATCCAGCATACTGACGCATAGTCCAGAATCTATCACGATACATTCCTTGGTGAATTCCACGAGTAAATGGGAATTTACCTGGTTCTTCTTTTGGTTTCTTTTTTGTAGATTTTTGATAAAACTGTTTAATCGGAATGCTAGAATCTGTCACATACTGTTTTGGTGCGGATTTTGTTTTCTTTTTTGCTGCCATGTGTATCACTTTATGAAATTTTTTGTCAGCTTGTCTGCTGCCTCAAATGGATCCATCTTTTTGTCTTGAACCTTTTTCAAGTAAGTGGAAAATGATTTGTTTTTACCAACCATTGTTGAAATTTCCTGTCTAACGTTATTTAAAATGATATCTTCAAGTTCAGATTCCAAACGGATTTTCTCCGAACTTTTTTTGTTTTTTACCTTTTCTTTCATCAATTTTTTTAATTTTGTTGCCAGTTCCTTGATTCCCTTATTTTTCTTTACAGAAGTTTTGAGTATCACTGTTTCTTCTTCTGCAGTTCCTATGAAATCCTGCAATGCTTGAAATAATTGACCAGCCCCATCCAAATCACTTTTGTTGACTAAATAGATGTCACCAATTTCTGTAATTCCTGCTTTGATTGTTTGAATACTATCTCCTGTATGTGGATTAAATGTAACAACTGTAATATCTGCAATCTTTGAAATATCAACTTCGGTTTGACCTGCTCCAACACTTTCAATTATGATTGGATTGAATCCTGCATACTCAAGTACACGTAAACTATTTCGAACAGAGTGTGCGATTGCACCTGTTGCTCCACGTGATGCAATACTTCGGATGTATGTACCAGTATCAGTTGATTCAGACATTCTAACTCTATCGCCCAATATGGCACCGCCTGTGACATGACTTGTAGGATCAACTGCCAAAACTGCGGGCTTTAGCTTCATTTTTTTCATCTCTATGGATAATTTGTTGATTAAAGATGATTTACCAGCTCCTGCCGGTCCTGTAATTCCTATAACAATTGATTTTCCAGAAGTTTTGTAGATTTTTTTTATTAATTGGCGTGCTTCTTTTGGGTCATTTTCCATTATGGATATGGCCTTTGCAATTGCACCTCGTTTCGCTTTTTTTAAATCTGTAAGTAAAGCCATACAAAAACGTCTCATTTGCTTGATTAAAAATCTTAGATGTAAAGAAAGATTTTAAAGCCAAATTTTGAGAATTAAATCATGAAGCAAAAGGCACAGTCACGACGCGTCAAAATTCTAGTTGCAAAATTAGGCTTAGATGGACACGACAGAGGGGCGCTAATCCTTTGTAGAGCATTTAGAGATGCAGGAATGGAGGTAATTTATTCAGGATTATTTGCAACTCCAGACAGAATTGCACAAATTGTCGAAGATGAAGATGCAGATGCTGTTGCACTAAGTTTGCTAAATGGAGCTCATGGAACATTATTTCCAAGAGTTGTAAAAGAATTGAAAAAGAAAAAGATCAAAGATGTGTTAGTTGTTGGCGGAGGTGTAATTCCTGAAGAAGATAAAAAAGCATTAGAAAAGGCAGGAGTATCAGGAAACTTTGGTCCAGGAACATCACTCGATATAATCATTGATCATATTACAAAAGGCGTTTCTAAACTAAGAAAATTATAATTTTATTCAGTAGAATCTGGCCACATCATCTTTCTCATCTGTTTTCCTACAGTTTCAATTTGATGACCGTCCAGATCTTTCATGTATTTATCAAATGCAGCTTTGCCTTCATTTTGATAACTATCAATCCATTCTTTGTTGAATGTTCCATCTTGAATCATTGTTAGAACTTTTTTCATTCTTTCTTTTGTGTCAGGTGTCATAACCATTGGGCCACGTGTTAATCCACCATATCTTGCAGTTTCTGAAACACGTCTCCACATTCCATTGATTCCATATCTTTGAATCATATCTACAATTAATTTTAATTCGTGTAGAACCTCAAAGTATGCAATTTCTGGTTGATACCCTGCTTCTACTAAAGTCTCAAATGCGTTAACAACCATTGATGCAGAACCTCCACACAAATCTGCTTGTTCTCCAAACCAATCAGTTTCAACTTCTTCTTTGAATGTTGTTTGTATCAATCCTGCACGTGCACTGCCAATTGCTTTTGCAATTCCTAGTGTTCTATCCCATGCATTTCCTGTCTTATCTTGTTCGACAGCAACAATTGATGGAGTTCCAAAGTTTTGCAAATATGTCTCTCTAACTTTAGAGCCAGGACCTTTTGGTGCAACCATGATTAGATCAACGTTTTCTGGTGCGTCAATCCATTTCCAGTAAATTGCAGCTGCATGTGAAAATGATAATGCGTTTCCTTCTGAAAGATTTGGACCAATTTCTTCTTTGTACACCTTGGCTTGGACCATATCAGGAAGTAAAATGTGAATGATATCTGCTTGTTTTGTGGCATCGGCTACTGACATTACTTGGTGACCATCATCTTTTGCTTTGTTCCAAGTTGGACTACCTTCTCTCAGACCAACAATAACTTTGAGACCCGAGTCTTTCATGTTATTTGCCTGTGCATCACCTTGTATACCATATCCAATAACTGCAATAGTTTGGTCTTTGATAGGGTCAAGACTAATGTCTTCATCTTTCCATGTCTTTGCCATGTTGAATCGCAAAGTCAAGCAAATATAATCTATTAACTAACGATATTCATGTTTGCAGATAATCCCAAGATTTTAAAATTACTTGTAATAGGTATTTTTGCAATTGTAGTTCCTGTCAGCATTATAGGAATTAACATGTTTGAGAAAAATGTTACAAACCCTCGCATATGGGAAGGATGGACATGTGATGAAATGGAGAAATTTGCACTTGAAGATAGAGATGATATGTTAAATGACTTTCAGGCAAGTAAATTTCATGAAGACTTGTCAGAGTGTTTATCTAGATAGTGATGATTTTTTTGCAATTTGTACACTGAACCTTCACTCCATCATCTTCTAATCTTTCAAATTTCTTAGAACCACATTCTGGACATATGGGACACGCTCTTGCAGGATTCATTGTGGAACACCACTTCCAATTATACGAACAGTATTTGATTCAGGTTTTAATAAAACACAGACATCTTCAGGCATTATGATGACTGGTTTTTCAAATATCAATTTCATTGGAGATACAGAGGCAAATTTTGCAGCCTTTATCTGAAGGCCAATACTAACAAGACACATTTGGTTTTCAGCCAAGGTAGCCTTGAAAAATTGGTTTTGTTTAAAGTCAATTGTAACTTCAGTTACAGTTTTGATTGATGTGTCATTTGATAATACATCACCACGTGTAATCTCGTCATGTTTAATATTTTTTAAAGATAAACCAACTCGCGCTGGAGATATAGATTCTTTAACATCATCATCATGCATTTGAATTGATTTTACCATGGCCTCAATTTCAGAAGGATAATGCTGAATCTTATCATATTGAGTAATTTTTCCAGATAGTACCTTTCCTAATGCTACAGTTCCCACACCCTTGACATCAAATGTATGATCAATTACAATACTAGTATTACCATCTTTTTTTGCTACAGTAAAATTTGCTAATTCTTCTTTGATTTTGTCTTGTTCAACTTTTTTGTATCCTTCGATTACCGTTCCTTTAATCATCAAATCTAATCTAGCTTCGTCAACATCATACGAGTGAGATAAAATTCCGTCCTTTTTTCCAAGTGCATCTAGTGCAAGAATTTGTTCTCCTGTAAATTTGTCTAATGCGTTTACATGAAATATTACATATTCTGCAAGGGCAATTGCCTGAAATAGTGGTTGAATTTTTTCAGGAAACCCGTTTGGAGTTACAAAAGTGTAAATTTTTTCGGCTTCTTTTCTGTCAAATAATGTTAAATCAGTGGATGTGCCTTTTTTTCCAAAATCAGTTGCAATAGATTGATCACCTAAGATAACAAAATTTACAGATTCCATGGATAATCACTAGTTTTATCCAGAGGCTTTCTTTGTTGCGCTTACTAAAGAAATTACATCTCTATCTCGCAATTGATAGTGGGTTGGTAAACGAAGATTATATCTCAAGTCTTTTGCATGTAATAATCCCTTTGACAATCCAGTATGAATTTCATTTGCTAAATCCTTTACAGTAGCACCATCTTTTAGCAAAATTAAATCTGGAAGAACATGCCCTTTTTTATCAGAAAGTTTGTCTTCAACAGCAACAGGATAAACTGCATTCATTTTTAATAATTTGAATACTGTAACATTGATAGCAAATTGAACGCCTGTACGCATGTATTCACCCATGATATCTTGTTTGATGAAGTTTAGAGCGTTTGTCTGTTTGTCGTTTAATTCTTCAGGTTTTACAATATCAAACTGTTCAGAACCAGGAGAATATTTTATCAAGTCTTGTTGTTCTGCACGTCTCAAAGTTAATTCACTGTCAGCACTTGCAGGAACTGTAATGACTTCATTATATCGTTCACGAAGACGATTAAAGTTCTTGTCAGCCCCTGGAACATCAATTTTGTTTGCAACTATCAAGGTAGGTTTTGATATTTTACGTAAAATTTTTGCAAGCTCTTTGGTTTGACCCATTTCAAAATCATCAAATGCAATATCTTCTAATCCAGTGGTTTTTAGTGCCTGAATAACATGTGATTTTTTTACTCCAATGCCTTGGTATAACTCAGTTAGTGCATCAACTTGCTCTGCACCATCACGAATATTTTTAGACAGTTTATCTCTATTGCCTTCAAGAATTTTTTGATACCACATTACCAATTCTTCTTCAATGTCAGCAAAGTCAGATACAGGATCACCAGAACCAGGTTCCGAAATTTTTCCTGTTGCATCAATACTTCCAGAACAGTCAACCACATGCAGTAAAGCATCAGATTGTGCAGCAATTGAGAGAAATTGATTTCCCAATCCCTTTCCCTTCCATGCATCTTTGATTAATCCAGGCAAATCAATTAGTTCAATTGGAATGTAACGCCATCCATCAACACATTTGGAATTGTTTGGTTCATCTTGTACGTTAAACTCCATGTGTACACATAACGTGATTGCTTGTCCAGTTCCATTTTGTGGTTTTTTTGTGGTAAAGGGATATGTAGAAATTTCAGTAGATGCCAAGGTGGCAGAATTGAAAAATGTAGTTTTACCCGTATTGGTTTTACCTATAATTCCAATCTTAATTACCATTAATGGGTTTTAATTTTGATTGTATTTATCTGATTATTTTTTGAATTTACTTTCTATGTTAGATAACGTATTTTGAATCTCTTTTAAATTCCATTTCATTTCTTCTAATTGTTCGGGCGTAATTTCATCATGCCATTTTTCAAGAATAGTTTTTGTTATTTCAGTGCAATTGTACAATACAGCCCAGTATGGATGATGTTCTGCAGTAGTATATGCCAATTCTGCAGCATCTTCAACTCCTAACTTTGCACGAGTTACAGAGTCCATCTTTTCTCCAAAAATTTTTACAGAATCATAATCAAGGTCAGATTCCATCTTGATTTGCATTTGTTTTTTTTCAAATTTTTCTACTAACAGTTTTAACTCTTCATAAAATGCTTGAAATGAGTTATCAGCCATTATGCTAACCGGCTATGTTCGGCCAACATACATCTATTGTATACAACTTCAATTCCTGCATCTTTTGCAAGTTTTTCGGCCTCTTCATTGTGTATTCCTTCTTGGAGCCAAATGACTTTGGGGTTTTTCTTTATAGCTTCTTTGATTATTGGCAATACCTGATCTGATGGTCTGAACACATCTATGATATCAATATCACCAGGAACATCGGTAATTTCATCATAACATTGTTTTTTCAGAATTACATCAGCATTTGGATTTACAGGAGTGATTTCATATCCATTTTCATGTAAATATTTAGGGACATAATGTGCAGCTTTGTCGGGATTTTTCGACATACCTACAACAGCAACTTTTTTCATCTTTAAAATTTCTAAAATCTCTTCATCAGAGTGAGGATCATCATCCATGTCAAAAAATAATTTTTTGAATTATTATACTAATCGTTGTGTTCATGTTCTGTCAAATGACAATCACAATTACATAATTCTGTAGTGTGGTTATTTTGGCAATCTATGCACTCAAAGTGCTTGTGATTTTCACAACTAGAGCAAATCATGATAGATTGTTTATACCATTTTATTTATTATATTTGTCGAAAACTTTGGTTATTATTACGAGAAATACGCTTCATGATTGTGGATATTTCTGTAGGTCATACGCCAGATTCAGATGATGCATTCATGTTTTATGCAATGTTTACGGATAAAGTGAAATCTGATGATTTTTCAGTTACACATGTTATAGAAGATATTGAAAATTTGAATAGAAAAGCAAAAAATCCAGAACTAGATGTAACTGCAGTATCAGTTCATGCTTGTGCATACATCCCAAATTATGTAATGTTAAGAAGTGGAGGAAGTTTTGGAATTAATTATGGACCAATTGTTACAGCAACAAAACCAATGACAATTGATGAAATAAAAAAATCAAAAATTGCAATTCCAGGAGAAATGACATCAGCGTATTTACTATTACAATTAATGATTGGAAAGTTTGACTATGTTGAAATGAATTTTAGTGATATTCCAGAGGCAGTTAGAAGTGGAAAAGTAGACGTTGGATTGGTAATTCATGAGACACAATTATCATTTGAACAAGAAGGAGTGCAAAAAATTCTTGACGTAGGAGAATGGTGGCATAAAGAATCAGGTGGATTACCAGTTCCATTAGGAGTTAACGTGATGAGCGAAAAATTAGGAGAAGAGTTAATTCATAAATTTGATTTGTATTTGCAGGAATCCATAAAATTTGCAAGAAATAACATCGGAGACGCACTTGATTATGCAATGAAGTACAGTAGAGGAAAATCAAGAGAATTAATTGAGAAATTTGTGCTCATGTATGTCAATGAGGTGACTGTAGATATGGGTGAACCAGGAGAAAAGGCAGTCAGATTAATGTTTGATATGGCAAAAGAAAAAGGACTAGTTCCTGATTTTAAATTAAAAATTTCAAAACCACTTTAATCATTTTCCAGAATTTCTGAAAAATGATACAGCAAATAATGCAGTACCTGCTAAAAGAATTACAACTCCAATTGAAAATTCAATTTTTAATCTATTATGGATTTCTTTTTGCTCCAATTCTAAAGACGAATATATTTCTGAATTCATATTTTCAAAATATTGAATCTGTGGGTAGTCAAAAACAATAACAAAAGAACCTAAAATTAATAGAATTATTCCAATGAAAAACCAAGTAGGGTTTTGTATTTTAAACAAGTAATTTTTTGAAAAAAGGATCAAAGATAAATTGTTCATACTGCTTATATTCAAAATTCACTTAGTCTATACATGAAAACAAACCAAAATAATGATTCAACATACGACTATTCTGGACTTTTCATTGATGACGAAGAATTCTAATTCTAGCCTATCAAGTCAGGATCTAGTCTTATATTATCCAGATGAGGAAACTACCCATGAAGCTTTTCTTGGATTTTGATCCTTGTGTGGAATGCAAAGAGATGATGACTGAATTGTCATCAGAAGAGATGCTTTTTGCAGACGATGAAACTAGAGCAGATGTTTCAGCAAAGTTCCTCAGACACTTAACATACAACCACAATGAGGTTGTAAAAGCTGTAATGTCAGAAGTAAAAAGTCAACAAAGAAGTCCTGAATTTGACTTGTACAAGTAGTTAGACAGTCACTTTTTGCAAAAGTAGTTCTTTTAGATTATCAGTATTTGTTGCAGCGCTGAGTCTATTTCGAAGTTGTGCACCACCCACAGTACCTTTTGTGAATCTAATGGCTTGTTGTTTGATATTTGCAAATCTAATATTGTATTTTTCTGTCAATTCAAGATATGTAACGAAGGCTTCTAGTCTGTCTGTTAGCGTATACTCTTTGTATGTACCATGTTCAAGATAATCATTAATTTGTTCAAAAATGAATGGGTTTCCCATTGCACCTCTACCAATCATCAGATAGTCACATCCAGTGTAATCAAGAACTTTTTTTGCAAGTTCAGGAGATGTAATATCACCATTTCCAACTACAGGAACTGAAACATTTTGTTTTAATTTTTTAATCATATCCCAATCAGAATGACCAGAATACCCTTGAGAAACAGTTCGTGGATGCAAAGTCATCATTTGAATTCCTTCTTGTTCAGCAATTTTTGAAATTTCTAAAAAGAGAGATTTGTTTTCCTCAGTTACTCCCATTCTCATTTTTAGAGATACGGGTTTTTTGACAGTGTTAACTAGAGTACGAAATATTTCTCTTGTAAGATCAGCATTTTGTAATAATGCCCCACCTGCCATTTGTTTTGTGATATGTGGTGCAGGACACCCCATGTTATAATCAATCATATCAAAATGTGGTTCTACAATTTTTGCAGCTTTTTCTAATGCCACAATGTCAGAACCAAACAATTGGACAGATAATGGGCGTTCTTTTTCAGAAAATTCAATAAATTCAGTAATGTTTTTTGATTGAGATTCTAGTTGATCATGTTTTGCAACTATTGCATTAACACTAGTTAATTCAGTTACAACAAGACCTGCACCCATTTTTTTACACATTATTCGTAATGCAGGATCACTGACTCCAGCCATAGGAGCCAAAAATGCCTTACTTGTAAAGTTTGGAAGTTGGGCCATATGATAGATCTGTCGAATTGTTAATTAAATCTAGATTTCATAAATTATGTAATGTTAGTGGATAAGAAAATTTTAGCAGGGGGAATTTCGATGATTGTAGTTGGAATGATACTTTCAGGAGTATTAACAGACATGACACCAGTCGGTAGAGAAGGAATGACAGAAGAAGAAAAATATGAATTTCTGGTTAATGAAAGAGAAAATGAGGATTTTAAAACACTTGCAGGAATTTTAGTTGGAGTTGGATTTTTACTAATCTTGATTAGTTTTGGAGCACGCAGAAAAAGAAAAGGTGGTGCAAAAAAAACTGAGAAGAAACCTGCAACTAAGTAAATGTCTGAAGAGTTTCAAAGTAAGTATTTCGCTGAATAGGTTTTCTGCCAATCTCTTTTGCCAGATTTGCCAGTTCTAATACTGAGGAATTAGTAGGCTTGCCTGCTGCGCGATAAATTTCTTCAGAAAATGCAGTTCCTACCAAGTCATTTCCTCCGTGGGATAATGCAACTTGAGCAAGTTTTGTTCCGTATGCAACCCAGTAAACAGAAATATTTTTGAGAGTTTGTGCAAGCATTAATCTCGATAATGCAATAATTTTCAAATCATAAATTGATGATGATTCATGTGTGACTTTGTGCTCTTTTTCAAGCTCAGTATTATCTAAACTAAATTTCAATGGAATTAAGGTAATGAATCCATTAGTCTTTTTTTGTAATTCTCTAATCTTAATGAGATGATCAACTATATGTTCTGGTTTTTCTATATGGCCATAAAGCATTGTAACATTGCTTTTAATTCCAAGGTTATGTGCTATCTCGATTGTATCAAGCCATTGTTGTCCAGAACATTTACCTCGAATGATTTTTGTTCTAATACCAGGATGAAATAATTCAGCTCCTCCTCCAGGCATTGTATCAAGACCCGCATCTTTTAATCGAGATAAAATTTCAGTAACAGAATTTTTTGTTAATTTTGAGAGAAAGAAAATTTCTGCTGCAGTAAATGCCTTGATGGTCATGTCAGGATGTTTTTGTTTTATTGTAGACATCATCTGCTCATAATAATCAAGTTGTAAATCAGGATGAAATCCTCCTACAATGTGTACCTCAGTTGCACCTAAATCTTTTGCAGCTGCAACTCGTTTTTCTATTTGATCAGGAGTAAGTGTATATGCATCATCTTCTCCTCCTTTACGATAAAATGCACACATTTGACAACTGGCGGCACACAGATTAGTGTAATTCATGTAATAAGATGCTGCAAAGGATACAGTATCACCTACAAGTTTTTTCCTTACAATGTCAGCTGCTGCGCCAATGACATGAAGATTATCATCATTTAGTATCTCTATACCTTCATCAAAGGTTAATTCTTCACCATTTATGGCATGTTCAATTGCAGTTGAACTTCCAACTAGTTCTTCTAACATAGATGAGTTACTAAAAGTGAAAATATAAAACAATGTAAATTAAATTTTCAATATGGTATTACCTTTAGTCGATGAAGA
>Ga0209404_10001883_pt1 | contig 13531 bp, 5 predicted proteins | sample TroAtlMetagenome_2_FD_187447 | JGI IMG/M metagenome (GOLD analysis project Ga0209404, IMG submission 187447) | Marine eukaryotic phytoplankton communities from Atlantic Ocean - Tropical Atlantic ANT8 Metagenome (SPAdes) (version 2) | ecosystem: Environmental > Aquatic > Marine > Oceanic | place...
AGAAATAAATTATCTATTGCGTTAATAATTTTTATTAATATTTTTTTCATTATTTCCTACCTTTCAATAATACTTCACCAGATGGTCTTCCATTTCCAGGATCTTCTCTAGGTACAATTTTATTATTGTTATTATTGTTATTATTGTTAGTATTCCCATCACTACTTCTAGTTGATCCGCTATAGCTATTATAATTGTAGTTATAATTATGATAATAAGGTCTATACCAGCTATTATACCCATATCCAGAACTATAATTTATAATTCTATAGTTTATAGGTCTTATAACGTCTATAGGTAGTTTTAATGTATCACCTTCATGTGTAACAGCTAAAACGTGTGTTATTTGTATTTGTGGTCTTTTCTGTATTGAGCAACTAGTGACAAGTACAGCTACCGCAAAAAGGACAATTTTCCATAATTTCATGTTTATTTAGTTATTTATAGAATTAATTTTCGGGTTTTCTTTTTTGATTTTTTACTTTTAGGTTTTCTATATTTAGCATAAGGGTCTAAACCTAAACTCCATTGATCCCATCCTAAAACTAAAGCAATGCTTTGCCAAGTTTCAGTTTGAGTGTCTAATGCCACATCTAAGTTATTATATTTTTGAAATAATCTATCTAACGGAATATTTGTTGATGCTGATGTTACTTTACCTATAGCTAAATAAGCAGGATTATCTAAAGTTAAACCCATTTCCATTATTTCATCTTTGTTATATTGATAAGTTTTTGCTGCTGATCTTATTTTATTAATTTTAGAACTAATTGGGGGAGATAAACTTAAAGCTTTTAATGCTGCATTTTCATAATCTGGTCTATCTTTTTTAGATTGTCTTACAGCTTCTATTATAACATTTTTTACAGCAGCTACTCCAGCTCCACCAACACCTAAACCTCTTAAAAGTGAATCAGCCATACCGTTTCCAATTCCTATAAGTTTGTCAGTTTCCTTTTTTTCTTTTTCATCATCGTCTTCCTCCCATATTAAAGCGAACAAAGCTTGTTGTAAAGCGTTAAACGCAAAGTTTTGAACAGTACTATAATAAACTAATTTAGACATATTAGTTTTCCAATCACCTCTTTTATTTTTTAAATCTAAAAAAGCTTTTTTCATTAATCGGGAATACTGCATAGGTGTGTTAGCAAAAGCCAATATAACACGACCTAATGGTCCTGCTTGTTGTTGACTAATTCTATCAGCTCTACTTGATTGTTGAGCTTCTTCAGTTAGTTCTTGCCAATCTAATAAAGCTTTAGCTTTTGCATCAGCTTCTGACATACCTTGTTTTTTAAGAGCATTTATTCTATTTCTTACCATACTTGCACCACCTATTGCAATAGCAAAACTATCCGCAAGTTGTGTGGGTAAAAATCCTTTTGAAAGTAAATAACTTATAGCAGCTCTAGCTTTGTTTTTAGAACCTTTTACGTAATTAGCTATTTCGCTAGCATTAACGTCTGTTTTTAATCCTGATCGCCTAGATTTTAAAAAGTCTGAATTAAATAATTCTACAAAATCTGTCCAATATTGTTTTTGGTTTAACAACGTTTTAGCTACAGCAATTGGATTATTATCAGAAAAATTAATATAGTTTAACGCAGATATAGTTTGTAACACGGCAGATCTTGCATTAAAAAACATAATAGCACCAACTGAATTATTTATCCAATTCATAAAATTATTAACTAATCTATTTGAGCCAAAGTTTCTATTAGTACCGTTTTCCATACGGTATAACATGTCTTCTAGTGCTTCTCTAAAATTACTACCGTATATACCTTCTATTTTATTTAAATTTTGTTCGCTAAAAATTTTATTTTTATTTTCTATCCATTGACTTAAAAATTCTTTTCTTTTAAAATCTTTAGATTCTTGTTCAAGATCGCTTAAAATACTACCTGCATCCCAATTATTTGTTGGCTGTACGTAGCCATCTGGATTACCTGTTATAGCAGATATTTTTTTAGCATACTCTTTCATTCTTTCGTTTTTATTAACAATATCAACTAATTTTTTAATATCATTTTTGTTAACTCCTGGAATATCATAACCTGCTAAAGTCCACATATAAACTCTTATAGCATCTTCATTTGTAAAACCTTTAAAAGTAGATTCTTTTTTTAATAGCTTGTGAACATCTTTATATTGATTTCTTACATCATTATATAAATTTCTAGTAGCATTTTGTGCTAAATTTAAAGCTTGCATTGCTTGACCAAAAGGTTTTATTAAAGTTTTGTTAAAAAACTCCATTTGTTTTTCACCTACTTTACCTTTGTCTAAAAATGAATATAATAAACCTACAAAATCTTCTGCTGAAGGTGGTATAAAAAATGTGTTTCTACCTATTTTAGCGCCTAAAGCTTTTGATCTTTTTGGTGAATATATTTCGTATATACCAACACCTTTTGTTTGCTCTAGTATTTTATTAAACTCTTTACTCATATCGGGTAAAGTACTTTCTCTAGCGTTTTCGTCAATTTCTACTTTAACATTAAAATCTTTTAACATTTTAGCAGCAAATTCTGATCTAGCAACTTCGTACATTGTTTGATTTGTAAACACGCTATACGTATTTTTACCTATTTTAGGATCTAATAAAAATCTAAGATTTTTTAACCTGTTATTTCTACCACCTAGTTTATCTAATTTATCAGCTAATTTTTTTGGTATAAAAGATTGTTCAAAACCGTCTAATATACCTTGAATATCTTGATTAAACGTATTATTAGCTATAGAATTTACTATTGATGATGTTAAATTAGATGCGTCATAAACATGTTCTCCTTTATAACCTTGTAAGTTTTTAGGAATATTTTGAGCACCATCAGTAAAATAAAAAGAAGTAAACGCTGCATAAGCCCTTGCTGAGAACACAGAGTTTGTTGTTAATTGTAAATTTGTTATTACATCTTTAACAGCATCATCTCTAGTCATCTTACCATCTTTAACTTGTTTATCAACCCAGTCATTCCAACTAGAATGCACAGCTTCCATTAATGCATGGCCTGCTTCTAATGCTTTTCTACCATCATTTCCAATAATTTTTCTTAATTTTGCAGCTTTTTCTTTCCCAGTTATGTTTTCATTAGCAATTTCAGAAGCAATATTTATTATGTGTCCAAGTTTATTAGCTGTTTTATTAGAAACCTCAAGATCACCTTTTATTTTATTAAATTTTTTCCATCTAGCTTTTGTTTCTGGGCTAGTAAATTCATCAAATTTATTATCTTTTATAGCTTGGTTTATTTTATCTTCTTTAATCTTTAGATTATTTTTGTAAGCTATAGATCGAGCTCTATTTAATAAAAGTTTTTCTTTTGCAACACCATCTACTTCAACAGCTTCATAACCTTTTTGCAAAACGATAGATCCTTTAACTGATTTAGAATAAGCTATTTGTTCTTTTTCTGTTTGATTTGTAAAAAACATTAAACCTCTATCGCTACCATTATCTTTATATATTACTTTACTTATAATATTAGAGTTAGCGTTTGAATATTTTTGGGTAAGTAAGGAATTAGGTAAAAAATTTAACATTTGATTACCAACCTCAAAAGCCTTTTGTTGTCTTTTTAAATTAGTTAAAGTAACTCCATTTTCTGTTCTAGTAAGTTTATAATCACCATCTTTTAAATATTTACTTAATACTTCATTTTTTTCAAAATCTTTTTTAAGCCTAGCAAGATAACCATCATTATTTATACCTTCAAGATTTATTTCTTTTTTTGCAAAATCATTAAAAGCTTGATCAAAAGCAGCAAACAATTCAACGTTTTCTTGCATTGTCTCTATAGGACCTTGTAAAAGTTTCACTAAATCATCAGTTGATAAACCTTGACTATTAGCTATATCTACTAACTCAGAAGCTCTAGAATCATTATTAGGATTATCTCTTTCAATCTGCTTGGCTATTATAGCTTGATAATTGTCTTTAAGGTCGTTATTCATTAGTGATTGTACACCTTCAAACCTTTGCCTAGCTTCTTCGTTGTTCATTAACACATCCATAGTTTGATCAAAAGCAAGTTCTGCACCTAAATTTTCAGCTAAAGCATCTTTTCTTGTACCTTTTTTAGATCCAACAATATCAAAAAATCCTAAAAATTGTTCTTTAGTAGGCATTTTTTTAGCATATAAAGTTGGTCCTGTAGTTCTACCAGTATCTTTACCTAATTTACCTTCAGCTATAGCCTTATCTACCGCTTTAGGTTTTAAATTTCTTTGTAATTCTTTAGTAAAAATCCTATTTTCTGGTTTCACTAATCTTTCCATTTTAACCAAAATCCTTATAGGTAATTTTTGTATAATAGTTCTTCTAACTTGAGGATCAGATAAAAATTTAGTATAGTTTTTTCTAGTACCCATTAGATCAGCTAATGGTTTTTTTAATTCAACTTTAAAAGCTTTTTCTAAATCTTTTCTAAAAGTTTTTTGATCTATTGAAGATAATCTAGTTCCTAAAGATTTTACAACTGCATTAATAACTTTTGTTCTTTCTTTGTCGTTTAGTTTTAATCTTTTTGCTAAATCTATTTGTGGTTTTTCTACTTTTGTTGTGGTGTTTGTTTCAACAGTGCCAGCAGTTGTTCTTTCATCTATTTCTGATGTAAATAAATCACCTTCTTGACCTAAACTTTTTAATATATTACCTAATCTACCACCACCAAATCCACCGCCACCATATAACGCCTCTCTAATATAAGCGCCATATTCTCCTTTTGTAGGGTTATAAGTTTTATTTAAGTTAACTAAAACCTCTTCTACAACAGCATCTTTAAATTCTTCTCTTGTTATCCCTAATCCACTTTTGAATTTATCTTTAACAAAATCCCTAATAATACCTTGATTATTTAAAAATAAATCATTTTTTATATCTATAGCTTCTTGTTCTGTAGCTGTTTTTAAAGCTTCTGATAATTTTTTATTTTCTTCTACTATTGATTCTCTTTCACCTGCTCCTTTTTTTCCAGGACTTAAATTTGCATCTATTTTTATTCCAGCACCTAACTTTCCTTTAAAAAATGTTTTATTATAATTTTTTAAAAACTCAAATGCTTGTTCTCCTGTTTCTATTTTAGCAGCATTAATAGTTTCATTACCCATGTTTAAGTTAAACTTGAAAAAGTCAGTTAAATCATTTGCTATTCTTTGCCAAAATGTTTTATCTTGTCTATTCCAATTTATATTTCCTAATGATATTTCATCACTAATACTTGTAAAAACTTCTTGGGCATAATTTGCTTTAGCTTGCTGTTTTTGTTTTTGAGTAGATTTTTTATTATTTAAAACTTTATCTCTTTTTTTAGCATAATTATTTAATCTACTTTTTATTTTACTTACAACTCCTGCTGAAATATTCTTACCATCATTATTATTTTGTTCTTCTAAATATGCGGTAAGTTTTTCACCCATATTTATAACTTGATCTTTAGTCATGGTTCTGTCTAGAACAGCGTGTAGAACCTCGTGAGCAACACTAACTGATGATGCAGCTCTACTATCATCTATTAGTTGTAATGATGCGTTAGAGTTGATGTTTTCAGCACTAACAAAAATAGTTTGTTTTTTACCGGGCTCATATTTTGTTATATATGCCGATGTATTAGCTGAGGCAAATTTATCTAATATTTTTTGTTTTTGATTTTCAAATTCAGAAGGTAAATTTGTTGGATCTGTGTTACTATCTAAAGTAATTAATTCTAAATTAGAATCAGGATCTAATGATTTTAAAAAATTAACACCTCCTTCAAGAGAGTTTTTAGCGTTTCTAACGTAGTCAGTCATTGTAGTAACCTTGTCGTCAGATTTTAATTTGCCATTTTCTTTTAAATAATCTATTTCAGCATCAATAGCCTTTATTTTATCACCAGCTACTTTAACTAAAGCATCGTTACCTTGTATATATCTTTTTGTTGCTAATAAGTCTGCAACTCTTTGCTTAACACTTAGTGAAGCTCTTTTGCCTTTTAAAACCTCTTTAGTAGATTGGGCTATGTAACCGTTTTCTAATATTTGATTTTGTTCTTCTACTGTTATAGCATTTCTTTTTATTAAAGCATCAGTAAATTTTTTCAATTGGTCTACGGAATAACCACCACTGATAACAGAGTTTAAATTAGTTCTAAGATTGTCTGCCATTTTAACAGCTTTATCTGTCATATTAGCTCTAGCAATTTTTAAACCTAAGTTTGATGCGGTTCCGAATTGACCACCGATCATTTCATCAAATATTTCTGTTACTTTTATACCTTCACCTGATGATAGTTGAGCAAAAAGTTCTCCACCTCCTTCAAATAAAGGTTCAACAACCGTTTGACTAACTAGACCTAAACCTATTTGTTTTGCTGTAGAAGCTAATGGTGCAACAAACGCACCTGCCAGTTTAGCGCCTAATACATTCATTATAGCTATAGGAACTCCTCTTTTAAAACCTAACTCATTAGCTTTTTCTCTTATTTCAGGATTTCTTAATCCTTTAATTAATTCTTCAGGATTTTCCATATCAACTCCTGCCTCACTAAGAGTTTGGCCATATGCATTACCAACTTCCATACCTAATCCTGTTAAACCTTGCCACGTCATTAATCCATAACCTAAACCTGTAACAGCACCTGGTAAACCAGCTGATGCACCACCGATAGCAGCACCTCCACCAACAACAGGTATTATCATTTCAGTTCCTGTAGAGAAAAATTGACTTAAAGAGTTACCAGTTAAACTTGCTAATATTTCTATAGGATTGGTACCTAATATAGCTGTTTTTTCAGTTAAAGTTTCAGCATTCATATAAGCCTCGTAAACTTGTGAATTTAATATACCGTTGTTTTTAGCATTTGTTAATGCAATGTTTTCACTTACAGCAGCCATTTCTTCATCATTGTCTAAATCAGTAACACCCATAACAATTTTATTATAAGCTCTACTGTTTTTACCGGTTAACCAGCCTTTTATTGTTACATTGATTGTACTAAATAAAGAATTATCTTCATATTCACCTCTCATTCCAGCAACAGTACCATAATCTAACATTAAATTTAAACTATCTGAAGCCTCTTGAATTCTTGCTATTTGTTTGTTTAAAACTTGACTATCGTTTAAAATACTATTTAAAGGTAATGAATATTCTTGCAAATCATTTAGTTCAAGACCAAGTGCGTATAATTTTTCTCTTTCCTCACTGTTTTTAGGTTTATAATTAGATAAACTATTTATATCCCCTCCAGTTATATTTTTAATTTCTTTATTAAGTCTATCAAACTCTTTATTAACATTATCAACGATTGTTTTACTACCTTTTAAATCTACTTTGTATGCCTGCATCATTGCTTCATCTAATAAACTAATATCTTTTTGTAAAGCATCTGAATCAGTTTTTAATGTTTTTTGAGTTTCAAGAACATCTTCAGCAAATTCTAAATCTGCTATTTTTTTAATACGCTGATACTCTTCATTTCCTTTTAAACCTAAATAACTAGTATTTTTTTCTTCTAATTCTTTTTTAATTTTTTCAACTTCACGTTTTTTTATTTTACCATCTTCATCAAAGTAATCTGGGTAATTTTTTATATCTTCAGGAGTACCTTGGTAGTCTTCATTAACAACTTTTCTATCTATACCACCAATATCTCTTCTGTATTCAGACGTAGTAGTGTCACGCATTAACACGTCATCAATAAACTTTAGATCTTTTTCATTTTCTTTAATGTTTTCATCAACACGTCTTATTTTTTCAAAATCTAAACCATTGTTTGCGTAAACTATATCTTCATAAGCTCTTAAAAGTGCATCCTCTCCAGTATGTAATCTACCGTTAGCACCTGTATAACTACCGTCTTCGTTTTTAACAACATTTTCTTTAAAAGTTTTCCAGTTTAAGTTTTTGTTAGGATTTAATAAAGGTTTGTCAAGTTTATAATCATCAAGTTTATTTAATTCAACTTTTCTTTGTTTTAATTCTTGTTTTTTTCTTTTAGATCTTAAAGCAAAGTCAACTAAACCGTCGTACTCCGCCCTCATATCTCTTAATTCTTTTACGTATTTTTTTGGATCTGTTTGATAAAGTTCATAATTTTTTTGAGCTGTATCCAAAGAAATGTTTTCCGAATCTGAACCCGTATTCTCGGGTGCTGCATCTACCTGATCCACATCCGCACCCTGGGTTTGTGAACCGTTTGTCTTTCCCTCATTAGCAATTTTAAATTCTTTAATTTTTGCCGTATATTGAGTCTCTCTATCTTTATCAGATAAATTATTATCTGCTAAAATACTATTTAAGATCTTTTTTTGTTCTTCTGTAAGCATATTTATAAAATTTAATTATCTTCTTGACGCTCTTTCTTTTTCCAACTCTTTTAATATTCTTTGATTTTCTTGGATCATATCTTTATATATTGGATTTTTTACAAGTCTTTTATATTTAGCAATATCTTTGTCTAATTGTTTTATACTAGATTTAGCTGCTATGCTTCCAACCCTAAAATCTTCTTGTTCTCCACCATCTTTAAAGAAATTAGTTATTTCTGACTCTAATTGCTCTTTACTTATTCTACCTGTATTAGTGCCTTCAAGTCTAAATAAACCACCTTTTTCATCTTTAGACATATCAATCTTTTGAACAAAAACTGGGTTTTCACCATTCTTTTTAAGTTCTTTAAGTTTGTCTGCGGTTTCACCGTCCTCGTTGTCATCGTAATACTTAATAGCTTGATCGATGCTTAAAGCACTATAGCCGTCTGGTTTTCTTTTATTAATAATATCAACAACTTTTGAAGAACTTAATGTAGTTCCTGGAATAGAATTTATATCGTTTATTATAGGGGCAAATTGATTAGGTGGTTTAGCTTCTTCTTGTTCAATCCCGTAGTATCTTTCCATTTTAGTACCAGGAACTAATTGAGGTGGTTGATATGCACCCGCTAAACCTAATGCTTTAGATTTCATCCATTTTTTAATAGATGCTTCACTTTCAGTAGTAAATATATTATTACTTGCTTTATCTTTGTTTAACTCTGGAATTTGTAATTCAACTAAAGTGGGTTCTATTTTTATATTACCATCACTGTCTCTTAAGTTTTTAGATTCAGTTATTAAATTACCATCACCATCTACAAAAGCTTCGTAATAAAATTTACGATCTTTCATTATAACATCACCTTTTTTAACTTCAGACATAATAGAATTAGTTAAAGTAACGTTACCACCTTTTAACGTAGATAAATTATGATATGACTGATCAACAGCGTTTTGTGCTATAGGGTTTAAATCTTGAATTTGATTAAAAACTGTTTCACCAGTTACTAATTCTCCTGCTCTATTAGGATCTGGTTGATAAACTCTTTGTGGATCAGATTGATAACTAGGATTTATTTTATTACCCTCAGAAAAAGGTGTGTTAGAGCCATCTGTATTTTCAGGATTATTAGTATTTGTATTATAAACATCAAGTATTAAATCATTTATATTAGCATTTGTAGATAATAATGCGCTAGTATAAGGGTTCGTAGGGTTTGCATACTCTTTAGCAGCATTTGTTAAGTTTATAAAATATGAATCAGAAAATTCAGGTGGACCGTCCTCTCCATATTCACCATACATAGGTACATCACCAAGATAACCTGCTTCTTTTTTATTTATTTCTTTAATACTTTTTCCTTTAGCATACATCCCTAATTCTAATCTACCTGTGTCTTTGTTCTCAGTTATATCATATGTTAATTCACCTGGTAATGTTTTAGAGCCTATATATGTAGCCGCTTTAAAAAAAGCATTGGTATCACCAGCTGCTTTTCCAGTTGCATAAGCTTTAGAAGCTTCTCCAAATAAAGCATTTACATTTTCTAAAATACTAGGTAGTTCTCCAGATAAAATTTGAAAATTTTGTATAGTTTTTAAATCTTCTTCTTTACCTTCGTAATTTTTTCTTTTGAAGTTTTTCTTATTTCTTTTTAAAGCATCTCCATACTCTTTTAACCGTAAAGACATAGCTTCTTTTAAAGAGTCTATATTTGCTCCTTTTAAACCTTTTTCTTCAATAGATGCGTCTTGAGCTATAGTTTCTTTAGTTATAAGCTCGTCAACCGTGTTGTCTATTATATTATTAGCTTCTAATATTTTGTTATATTTTTCTATACCTTTAGCTTGTATTTTAGCTGAATCTGCTAGACTTTTACCAATAATGCTACCTACACTTGCAGCTGCTTTACCTAATAACTGACCTGTTACTGTGTCGACGCCTACATTTACATTTGGATTATCATATGCTCCCATTTTTATCTTATTTATTTATTAGACTACTCAAATCTGTTGCGCTTAAGTTTGGATTAGAATATATGCCAGCCATTTTAGTTGCATCAGCAGACATTGCTCCACCCGCTATGCTTGACAAACCACTAATCATACCTGTTAATGCAGCTGTTGAAGCTTGATTTGCAGCCATTTCTTGATTAGCTGCTCTATCAGCTAAACCAGCAACTCTATTCATTTTTTGAACTTCTCTACCTTCTCTAGTGTTAAACATAAACTGTTTACCAGCGGCGTCTAACCCTTGCATTCTTTGACCTTCACTTATTTGTATACCTTGTATTCTGGTTTTTTCTTGCATTTGGATCATTTCCATTTTTTGTTCACCTTGAGCTTTTAATTTTTCATTTTGTGCTTCTTGAGCTTCAATACTAGCGGCCACACCTTTTTTACTCTGCAATGCAGCTTGGGCTAAAGCCGTTGCTCCACCAGCACTAGAACCTGTAGCTCTTAATGTATCCAGTGTATTTGCTAGAGCCATATCAGATTGCTCAATTTGTATTTCAGCTGATTTAGTTGCAACACCAAGATTTGCAAAAGGATTACTTATTGTACCACTTAAATCTTTAGCCATAGAACTTAAATTTCTAGCACCAGAATAAGGATTTATAATTTGTTGTCTAGTTGCTTCTAGTCTAGCTAATTCTCTTTGCTGTTTTTGTTTTTCTATCTTAGCCGCTCTAGCTGCTCTTCTAGCTGCACCCATGCCAAATAAACCCGAACCTACGGTTAATACTCCACCTACTATTGCAAATGACATAATTTATGATTTAAGTTGTTTATTGTTTTCATATTCTAAATAATTTTTAGCTATAATTTGATTTTCAAGTTCTTCTATATTTTCCGTATTAGTAGGATTAGTATGTACATTTACAAAAATCGAATCTTCTAATGCTCGTATTAATCTTTGAGTTCCTCCAGAAGCTTTAACATAACATGGGGCTATATATTTCTCTGTCCCTGTTCCTGTTTCTATTAATAATTTACCAGTTAATAAAAACCATATATGATCATGTTGATGTATTTTACCTAATACAAACGTATCTTTTTCCATTTTCATCTCCCTTACATAAATACCATGTGCAAAAGTATGTTTTAAAGGAAATTTATCACTATCACCAATTACTAATTCTTTGTTTGTTTTAGCTTGATGTTTTAATTCGTTTTCTAAATTTACTAAAGATTTTCTATACTCTATAGTAGATTTACTTAATTTATCCATTTAATTTAATTTAATAAGATGATTCTACTATTGTAGACGATATTGCAAATAATTCTTTTTTAACATTATTATAAACTCTATTGTCTAATGTCATTTTAACAGTTGAAAAGAATCCTTTTACACCTGACATATCAGGTCCAAAAACAACTTCACCTTGTGTTGCTGTTGAATTGTTTATAAGATTTGCAAAATACTTATCTTCTTTTTTCTTAAAAGTGTTTTGCCATATTTGATTTTCAAGAGCTGTTAAATCTGTTTTAAATACATATTCAGTTATCGGTAATGTAACATCACCAGAACTAGATGTCATGTTTTCTAAAGCCCAGCCTTGACTACCTTCGTAATTAATTGTTTTAAAGTTTTTAATAACCGAAGGATTTGAGTTTAATATTAAAGTAACTGTTGAAGGATATATTAAACCATAATAGTTACCATAAGTATTTAAAGCATTATGATGGTATATATTACCATAAAAGAAACTATAAAAATCACTTTTTATACTTGTTATATATGAAGGTCTATATTTGTAAAAACTAGTCCAACCTAACACAGACTCATCAAAAGAAACAGTGCTATAAGGTCTTAATTCAAAGCTTACACTTGCACCAGCTGGAATAGAGTTAACTAATTCACAATCAACAGCTATTGAAGAAAAAGAAATAACATCTCCAGCGTCTACACCCCACATAAATTGATCAGTATTAACCCTAGTTGATGAACCATTATAAGTTGGATATACAGTTGTTGTAACTAAACCTCTTGATACTCCAGTTGTTGTGTTTAAAGATTTTAAACCTGCTGTTATAACAGTGGTTAAATCTCCTGCAAAAGTAAAATAACCTCCATTAATATTATTTACTAATTCTACTTTACTTGTAACTTCATAATCGTAACTCGAGCTTTTAGTTATACCATAAAACTCACCAGTATTAGCGTCAAAAATTTCCATACCACTAGTTAAAGAACCTGACGTTGCAAGAATAACTGTAACATTGTTGCCAGCGTTATAACCTACACCAGAAAATGAAATAACAGTATTGTTTAAAACATTTACAGATTGATCAAAAGTAAGACCTACAGTAGTGTGGTTAACAACTCTAGTACCTACAGGTATTCCAGTTCCACTAGCATATTGACCACTCATTATCCCACCAACAGGATTTTCGTTTTTATACAATATAGTAGTATTAGGACCCACGCTACTAGCTGCTTGAGCAGTTGCAACAACTGGACTGGATGATGATAATATTGGATAAATATCTTTAGTAACTAAATTACTAGGAGTTTCTTGTATAGAAATTATATAATTTTTATTATGATTATCCCAAGCCCCAACTATATTACTAGCTAAATTTAATGTATCTCTAAAAAAGTCATGCATACCATAACTTGATATTTCTGTTATCCCATCATGTGATAGTCTTAATACACAACCTCTTTTTCTGTCTGTAAAATATTTTCTATAACCATATACAGCAAAACTATTAGGATCCGTAGATATACCATATTCACCTGCATAAGCTATTATTTGACCTATAACTAATGGTCTAGATGTAACCATTGCATTACCTTCTGCAGAATATATTGCATCTTTATCTATTAATGCTCTACTAACTTTATCCTCTTGAAATATAATTAAGTTAGTATCTTCTGCATAAAGTTTTTGTATAGATCCGTTAGCTGGATCTGCTGATTTAGTTATGTCTAAACCTACAGAAAACTGATTAGTATCGTTAACACCAGTTCTAGAGTTGAATATACCAGAATATATAAGCGAACTAATTCTATGTTGCTGTGCAAATGTATCTTCAACTAAAAAAGCTTTAACACCATAATCTAAAGATATATTATTATATCCTCCTCTAATTCTAGCTTCTTCTATATACCAATCTGTTGCAGCATCAGAATCATAATCTTGAGGTATATTGGCATTAGGAGCAACACCAGTAAATTTTATTTGATCGTTAAGAGTTACTGTTTCTGAAGAGCTTATAGTTATAT
>Ga0209404_10001885_pt1 | contig 13514 bp, 9 predicted proteins | sample TroAtlMetagenome_2_FD_187447 | JGI IMG/M metagenome (GOLD analysis project Ga0209404, IMG submission 187447) | Marine eukaryotic phytoplankton communities from Atlantic Ocean - Tropical Atlantic ANT8 Metagenome (SPAdes) (version 2) | ecosystem: Environmental > Aquatic > Marine > Oceanic | place...
CGGACTTCGACGGTCGTCCATTGCCTAAGACCGGCAACTGGGATATCGGTGCGATTCAATACAACACGACCAAGCCGACCAAAGCATTGCAGCCGAAACGGCGACGTCCTTATCCTTGAGCATACCGCAAATGCGGTCATCGGAACGTGCCCAGGGTATTTCTTGTCTCTGACTTCGATGGGCCCCGATCCCAAGGGTCATCAGGGATAATAATACTCTGCAGTGTCACATACACTGCGGTGAATGGGTGCATACTAATCAACTAACTCAATCCAACCGAGGACCCTTCTTGATTCGCCACCAACCAATACCGTGGATAGTATCGTGGAGTAGTTTCACTTCTTCTTCCTGCCATGCAAGATTCGCACGGCTGATACCTGAAGATAGTGGATAAGTGCGGATTCCCGAAGGTTTCAGAAAATATATGGCGTCAGAAGTAACAACTCGATAACGGGCCACACCCGCAAAACGTGACTGGGGCACTAGGAGATCGTTTCCTAAGGCATGATAATCAAACCCTTTGGGTGCAGATAGTTCAACAAGGGTAGGTATAATATCCAGATGGCTTCCCGCCACGTTGTCCGGCAGCTGCAAGCCCCGCAGCACTTCGGGGCCATAAAGAACCAGAGGCACTGATGCTTGTTTCAATGGATCGGGGTGCTTCTTAATGTAGTAGTTCTTGATATGATCACCGGTGATGACAAATAAAGATTCAGGGTTCTTGGTGACCGCTTCCTTGGCGAACTTGGCCATTTCACGATCAGCGTATGCATAGTGGGCCAACCGGTTGAAGTCCACGTCATCTTGGCAAGATGATCGTATAGACTCGGGCAGATCCGAAATTATATACTTCTCCACATCCAGATCAAATGGGGGATGGTGACTCGTGGTCATTATCAGATTGAATGTCGGCTTCGACTCATCGGTCTTCCCGAGAACAAACTTGAAGATGAATTCATCATCCACACCCCACTCATTGCCCTTGGACCATGACTGCATATGAGCACCTCCCCATACTTCATCAAACCCTTGATTCAAAGCAAAGTCGCCAAGTCGCTGCCAACTAAGGTACCCACCGTAATAGACCTTTGTGCGATAACCCAGTTTCTTGAATATTGGCGCGATAGACGTGGGAAAATCCCTCCGAGCCATCGGCTGGTAGTTGGCAACGACGCCAGCATCGGGAAGCCCTGTAATGATGGCTGACAGTGAGGACATGGTGCCATCGGAACTGGATAGAAAATTCCGAACCCAAAGTCCTTCCTGAGCAAGTTCCTTGATGCCATCGGCCATTTTCAGATCCGTATATTCCTCATACATGGGCCAAGCCTCACAACTTTCCATGACAATAAGAAAGATATGCCGCGGTCTAACGCCCTTGGGCCCGACTGCAACACGTTGCAGATAATTATCCAGATTGTTAACAACACCCAAATCAGGATTCCAATGCTTCACGGCCGTCTTCAAGTCACCATCCGGAATAAATACCTTAAGCCCATCTCCTCCCATGACAGCATTATAGTGCTTAACCGCATACACGATGGATTTTACCGGGTTCATAACGCACTTGTTCAAGAATTGATCGGGTGTTGTTGCCGCATCTTTAAGTTGGGCTGGTCGACGACCAATGGAACCGCGGATGCCACCAACAAAACCCACGAAAATAGCAGTGGTTAGCACAATCCGAATCGCTACATGCGGCCTGCAGAATTCCATCCGCTCATCGCTCAATAGCCCTCTTTGCAGCCAGCGACGTAAACCCCATACCATCACCCCTCCGGCAACTCCAATTGCCAAGAAATACCAGAATATCGGATAGGTCTTCCATATGGTCTGTAATACAGCCGAGGTGTCATCGTACCAGATTCCGAATATCATGTAATTAAATTGATCTTTAAACTCCCGGTAAAACCCGACATCCAGCACGCAGATTATGCTGGCTGTGATAGCAAAGGCACTAGCCATCGCAACCCTCACCTTCTCAGCCAGCTTGGCCCAGTCCTTGAAGCCACATGCGATGCTGAGAAGCAGAGAAGGAACAATACAATAGCAGACGATTTGTGAGTCGTAGCGCGCTCCGTTCAGGAAGGTGACGAGAAAGTGATGTGTCTTTGTCTCAGAGGATAGATCACCTCTGTAAAGCAAGATAAAGCACGCACGGAACAACGCAAAGAAAGCTATACCAAAGAGCCAGAACTTCAAATCTCGTTGTGATTGAGAGAAGAACCGAATCCAGTTCAGGTCATATTCTCCGAATAATTTCGTCCAGTATGCCCCGATTTGTCCGCGAGCCACCAATAAACCCCGTGTTATCCAATCACCCATTCCAATAGTTGAGAAAGTATAAAACTAACGTAACTCCACTTCAAGAAAAAGTAGTGGAGTCAGTCAATCAACTCGATCACCGCGAAAATCGCCCGGTGATCGGAAGCTACAGCCTCATCCAATACTTTGGTTTCAATCACCTTCCACCGGTTTTTTGGTCGCACTAGGATATAATCAATCTGGCGCACAGGTTTGGCCGCTGGAACAGTCGGGTTCATTTCAGGGTTGGTGCGCACCCATAATTTACCGACCTCCTTCAATGTGTGCTACGATGGACAGTCATGGCTGTTCATGTTGGCACCATGCACTGGCATCTATTTCGATAACAATACGATAGCCCGATACAATGGATTCGGGAGGTCCCAAAATGCCTGCGCCCGTATTGATGTTCGGGGCGGGAGGCCTGTTGGTAAACCTTCGGGGGCCCATTTCAGGAACAATCTGTTTATCTATTCGTCCTCTCCTTATACCGGTAATCGATCTGGCGGCGCCCTGAAAACAGCCAACTGGTACTCAAAGCATAAATCTCCCGGCACTAAATATATGGGTGACAGCAGCCAGGCAGGCAGTGGCGATCCGGGCCTTGTCGATCTTGAGAAACAAGATTATCACCTCAAAGCAGATAGCCCATTACGCGGTAAAGCAATCAACCTAAGCGAGTTCTATAAATCGGACTTCGACGGTCGTCCATTGCCTAAGACCGGCAACTGGGATATCGGTGCGATTCAATACAACACGACCAAGCCGACCAAAGCATTGCAGCCGAAACTATTAATAGGCAGATAAATTCCATACTAGTATGAAACAAGTATTATTTTTTCTCATTGCTTCTTTTTTTGATGGTTGCCGTTAATCTTTTACCAACTAAAAAAATGGAGTAAGATTGGGTATGAAACAGCTTTTTTTGATCTTTTCGGCGGTTCAGTTGGTCCTTTTCCTGACCCTCTCTCAATTGGGAGCAAAACAGATTCCAGTCCTAGAAACCAAGGGAGATGTTTATAAGACGGAAGGTGCCAATGACCCATTGATTTATGACAGCACTGTTGGTAACAAAAAATGTATTATGTTATACGCCGACTTTTCGGATGCTGTTATGAAGATCGATACAAAGGAGCGGGCCAAGGGTGTTTTGGGCAATGGGATATTTCAGAAACTGTTTCATGAGCAGTCCTATGGTAAAATGACCCTTGAGATTAAGCATGTCCATGGTTGGCGGCGCTTGTCCAAGGTTGCTAGTAAATACAGTAGTAGGACAACGGATTCACACCGTGAACTTTTTATGGAAATATTTGACCTATATCCAAAAATAGATTTTCTGGATTACGACTACATCATGGTCAATATGCCGCGCATCGGGAACACTGCTTTCGGGGAGAGAGATGAGCTCGCTATTCCTTATAAAGGCAAGAAAATCAATGTAGCGCTGAACATTTCAACTGTCAGTCCTTATGTGCTTGCCCATGAAACGGCGCACCTCATGGGTCTTCCCGATCTTTATACTTATGGTGGTGTTGAAGGCCCAAAGAATCCTGCGGGTCCTTGGGACATCATGTCTTCGGCTGGTCGAGCAAGTGGTTTTCTAGGTTGGCATCGTCACAAATTTGAATGGCTTGACGCTGACAGGAAAACATACATTACCTCGGGCACTCATCGATTAAAGATCACCTCTTTGAATACTTCTTCCGGTGTTGCAATGATTGTCATACCTGTAGATGATCCGGTTAAACCTAGTAAGGTTTTTGTAATAGAGATTTCGCAGCCATTGCGAAGCAAAGGTAAAATTCATGATTTTGTTGGTGTTCTTGTTTATAGTGTCGACGCTAAACTTGCTACAGGACGGAACCCGGTCCTTGTTTATCCGAAAGAAGATTTAATTAAGGCTCCATTCCTGCAGGGAGATAGATTCGATCACACAGATGCGCCTATGAGTATGAAGGTGTTGAAAAAAAATGGGGATGGATCATACATGATTGAAGTGAAGGTAAAATAGAAACCATTGGGATCTTTCTAAGGTGTTGAATGGTTGAAATTAGTATGATGCTTAATTCAGCTTTTAGATTTTATGGAAAAAGTTAACATATTTGTAGATGTTCAAAACATTTACTACACCACAAAGCAGATTTACAAAAGTCACTTCAATTATAATGCTTTTTGGAAAAAGGTGACTTCTAATAGGGAAGTGGTTAAAGCAATTGCTTACGGTATTGATAGAGGTGATGAGAAGCAGAAACAATTTCAGAATATCTTAAGGGGAATTGGTTTTGAATTAAAATTGAAGCCGTTCATTCAAAGAAGTGATGGTTCAGCAAAAGGTGATTGGGATGTAGGAATCACAATTGATGTTATGGAATACGCAAAGGATGCGGACGTTGTTGTTCTTGCCTCCGGTGATGGGGATTTTGATTTGTTGATGAGTAAAGTAAGGAGTGATTTTGCTGTTTCTGCTGAAGTTTATGGTGTAGCTGATTTAACAGCTAGATCTCTCATTAACTCAGCTTCTAAGTTTACTCCTATTGAGAGGGAATTGCTTTTGTAGTTATTTAAAATGAAAAGACTTTTATTATTCATTTTTTATATTCTCTGTTCTTTCAATTTTGTGCGGGCGGAGCCTCCGCCTATGAACATTGTTTGGATCGTCATCGAAGACGCTTCCCCTCATATTGGGTGCTATGGCGAAACACTTATAAAGACGCCGAATATCGACCAAATGTCTCGGGAGGGCATTCGCTTTAGCAGCGCCTTTGTCACGGCTCCGGTTTGCTCATCAAGTCGCTCGGCAATGATCAGCGGTATGTATCAGAGTACTCTCGGCGCCCACAACCACCGAAGCCAGACCTCATCAGGAAAGGGTGGAGGTAATGTTGCCTATTACGATAGCTATAAGGTACCAAAGTCAGTAAAATTAATCCCTGAGCTCTTTCGTGATGCCGGGTACTACGTGACAAACAAGACTAAGACGGATTATAACTTCATCCCGACTAGCAAGCTCTATCATGGAAGTGATTGGAAAAAAGCGCCTCCCAATCAGCCTATATTTGCTCAGTTTCAATTGAAAGGCGGTAAAAATCGTTCAGCTCAAAGTTATGTGAATCCTAGCAAAGTGATTCTGCCGCCGTATTATCCGGTTCATCAGGAGCTTCAAAAAGATTGGGCTAAGTATTTAGATTCTTGGGTAAGTACCGATAAAGAGGTTGGCGTGATACTAAATGATCTCAAGATGGCTGGACGACTTGATTCGACTGCAGTTTTTCTTTGGACTGACCATGGTGTCAGTCACTTGCGCGGTAAACAGTTTCTTTACGAGGAGGGTATTCGTGTTCCTATGATTATAAGATTGCCAAGTATGAAGCGAGCAGGAACGGTGAGAGATGACCTCATTGAGCATATTGATGTCGCGGCTTGTTCCTTGAATCTTGCTGGAATTAAAGTTCCCGATAATGTTCAAGGTCGCGATTTCCTTTCCGCTAATTACAAGTCACGGAGATTTATTTTTGCAGGACGAGACCGCTGTGATGAGACGGTTGACATTCAACGTTGCGTACGCGATTCCCGTTATAAATACATTCGAAACTTCATGTCGCATGTTCCGCATGCTCAACCTAGTCAGTACAAGGACGGTAAAAAGATTTTGCAGGTCATTAGAGATTTGTACAAGGAAGGTAAACTGAATAAACAGCAGGCGCGCCCTTTTGCATCTCGTCGACCACCGGAAGAGCTTTATGATTTACATAGTGATCCATATGAGCTGATTAATTTAGCAGAGGAACCAAAATATCAAAAAGAGTTGCTAGCTATGCGTAAGATTTTGTTTCAACGAATGACTGAGACGCGAGACGTTGGTCTTATTCCTGAGCCAATCCTTGAGGACTTGGGGCGAGAGGCAGGCAATAAGTATCAGGCTTTTCTCGATAACGATTATAGCGAGCAGACACGCCGTTTGATGGATGTCATAACTGCAGGCGAGGAGAATGAAAGTACCAAGTTGTTGGAATATGCAAAGTCTTCGGATTCATCGACGCGTTACTGGGCGACTGTCTGGCTTGGAGTTAATGAGGTCACTCAAGGTAAGGATATGCTTTTGAAATTGACTGCTGATCGCGTACCCGCTATTCGCGTCGCTGCTGCTCAGGCCTTGTACCGCCTTGGCGACCAAAGTAAACTGAAACTCTTATTTGATCATATCAACGACCCTAACTTGCTCGTTGGAATGTTTGCCTTGCGAGCGATTGAAGAACTTGGCGAAGCGGGTAAAGCCCATAAGGCTAAAATCGTTAAAGCTCAAAAATCAAAATATGAATTCTCTCGGCGCATTGCTAGACGCCTAACGGCTAAATGGCGCTAAGTTTGAATCTTAATATTCCCCAATAAAATCAGGTATAATTATCTATCTATTGAGAGGATCCCTTTGAGCTTCCCTGTATATTGATGTTGAGCTAGGATTAATACTCATCATACGCCATGAAAAAACTACTCTTAATTCCATTGATAGGAACCCTTGGTCTATTGGTTGCTGCTGATCGAGGCAGTCGAACGATTCCACAACCTAATAAACCAATTCCCAAAGAGGAAATAATAAAATTCACTGGGCAATTTAAAGACGCCAAACTCAGTCGTGATATTCGAATTCTTTGGCTTTATGGGCCTGAGGATCACGGTGGAGGTGAGCATGACTACATCCGAATAAAGGAATTATTTGTTCCTATGCTGAAGACGGTGGCGCGAGTGACTGTTGAAGAGGCTTACATGTTCCCTACTCAAGATCAGTTCGACCGGGCTGATCTTATGATTCAATTTCTACACCTTCCAGATTTAACAGATAAGCAATTTACTATGTATCAAAATTATGTTGATGGAGGAGGTGGTGTTGTTTCAATTCACGAGTCTTGCATTATGCGTCCAATCGATCGTGCAAATAAGTTAGCAGGGTGTATCGGATGTTCCTGGCAAGGTAATAAACACTCCCACTGGGGTAAGTTTGACAAAAATCATCCTTTGTATCTTAAAAATGAACATCCAGCATTTAAGGGCTTGCCTAGATCAGTGACCTTTAATGATGAATCTTATTGGAATCTCTTAAAGCGGGATAACGTCGAAGTTATTGGAGCCATTGCTCCTAAATTGGACAATACCAATGTATCTTTCGATGATACCCTTAAGAGTGAAGGGATTCGTAGTGATGCTTTTTGGACCTATACCTCTGGTAAGGGGCGTGCATTTGGTACCACCACTGGGCACTATACTTATACTTATTTTGATCCAATGTATCGACTGATCTTGTTTCGAGGAATTGCATGGAGCCTAAAGGAAGATGCTGCTCCTTTTATGCCTCTGGTATTTCAAGGCATTACTAATGAGGAGGGTCTTGTGGGTACCACTGATTCTATGATGAATTATAAAAATCGTAGAAAATAATTGTTACTAGCTTCCCTTTTGCATTGTGGTGGGTATGATATAAATCCATGAAATCAATTTCTCGACGTTCATTCCTTGGTAGTGCCACTTTGGCTGCTCCGATCATTTCTTTCGCTCCAACGCTTCTGGCAAAAGATAAAAATGATCCAAACCGTTTTCAGATTGGCATTCAGGAATACACCTTTCACAGATGGATTGGTTCCGGGAAACTCGACCATCTGGATTATCCTGCTTTAGCAAAAGATAAATTGGGTATTACCCATATCGAATACTGGAACAGGCCATTTAAGGAAAAACATACTGACAAAAAATATGTTGGTGAATTGGTCAAAAGAACTACAGGCGAGGGCATGAAAAACGTACTTATTTTGGTTGATGCCAAGAATCAGCTGGATTCAAAGGATGCCCAAGCGCGTGTACGAGCAGTTGATGAACACAAAGGTTGGGTCGATTGCGCTACACAATTAGGCTGTGATGCTATCAGAGTAAATTGTCGTTCTGGAGGAAATCGCGATGAGAATCTTGAAAATGCGGCCAAGGGTCTGGGTGCTTTGTGTGATTACGCCAAAGGGACCGGAGTGAAGATTGTGATAGAGCCTCATGGAGGCAACTCACAGGATCCAGATTGGCTCTTGGCTGCAATGAAAAAAATCAATAAACCTAACGCAGGACTTTTACCGGACTTTAATAACTTTGGTCGTTATAATCGTTATGATGGGGTCACTAAGAGTCTCCCATATGCTCCGGCTGTTTGTGCCAAGGCGCTGAGGTTCGATGATAAAGGTAATGAAATAAACACCGACTTTTACAAGATGATTAAAATTATCTATGATTCTTCATACTCTGGGGTGATCTCCATCGAATTTGAAGGTCACCGAGTGGACCCGATTGAAGGTTCATTAAAAACCAAGGCGCTCATCCAGAAGGCGCTCAAGGCTGCAGCTTTATAATTAGAGGTTCTAATGATGCTCTTTTTGGAATGCAGTAAGTTAAAAAAAATGATGAGATCGATTCATATGACCCGATTATTTCTGTTGTGCGTGCTCTGCATCGCTTTTTCCAATGATTCTAAAGCTCAAAATGAAAACACTAAGAATGCTGTCTCAAAAAGTGATCTGTGGCTTAAATATTCTGGATCAGATGGACCAGGAAAAGGAAAGCGTGTAGTGCTGATTGCTGCTGAGCAGGAATATCGTAGCGAGCAATCTATGCCAATGCTCGCGAAAGTTCTTTCCAATCATCATGGTTTTGATTGTACAGTTTTGTTTTCAGTGAATGAAAAAGGTGAAGTCGATCCAACAGTTCCTGCTCCTTTCAAGGACAAAGAAAAACGTCATAATATTCCTGGTCTTGAGTTTTTAGCCAATGCTGACTGTGTAATTTGGATTTCGCGATTTATGCATCTCCCTGAACAGCAGATGAAGCATTTCTATGATTACTTTGATTCGGGAAAACCTCTCATTGCCTTGCGGACCGCCAATCATGGTTTCTGGGGTGGACTCAAATACAAGAAGGCAGATAAAAATGTTTCTCTGCGCGAGATGCTGGGAGGTACTTTCATGGGGCATCATGGGGGGTGGCATCGTGAGGCAACACGCGGAGTGATTGTTTCTGAGAACAGCGAACACCCTATTCTTGTGGGCGTGAAAGACATTTGGGGAACTTCCGATGTTTATCGTTGTCATAATGACAAGAATCCTTTTCCGGAGGACTGCACTTCATTGGTACTTGGCCAGCCATTGATCAATCTTGAAAGGGATGCGCCGCCTAATACTAAGAAGAAGCCATTACCTGTTGCCTGGACGAAAACATGGACCGGGAACAAGGGTCATAAGTCTAAGATTTTTCATTTTACCATGGGCTCAGCTGGGGACCTAGGTAATGATGGGGTTAGGAGAATGACGGTCAACGCAGTTTACTGGGGGATTGGTATGGAAAAATCTATCAAGCCGGATCGATCTGTAGCAATAATCGGAGATTACAAGCCGTTGAAGCCCGGTTTTAATTACGAGAAGCTTGGCGTTAAATCGCGTAAGGTGGAGTATTACAGGTAAAAAATTTTGACAAAGCTTTGGAGACGGTTGGCTTTAGTTGTAATACAAAGAAGAAAGAAGTCTTTTCACAAAGAAACGAAAGCAGATCTGTTTTAAAGATTGTCGCTCTAAGACTTATTATTAAATAATAAATGAGAATGAACGCGTCCTTTTACTTACCTCGATTAATCTTTAATTTAGTTTTTGCTGGGCTCCTTACTCAGGCGCCGGCTCAGTATGGCGACTGGAAACACTCAGGCACGATGTACATTGTCACTACGCCCGCTGGCGCTGACCTGCCTGCATCGGCGGTTGAGAAAAACTTCCCGCTGCTGGTTCGGATAAACAAGGATTTTTTCGATTTCAGCCAAGCGAATCCACGGGGCGAGGACGTTCGATTTTCCACCAATGGCAAGCCATTGTCTTATCAAATCGAACGCTGGGATGCAGAGGGCGGCAAGGCCGACGTCTGGGTACGAATCCCTACCATCAAAGGCAAGGACCAGCAGGCGATCAAGATGCATTGGGGTAATGAAAAAGTTTCCAACGAGAGTAACGGCGAGCTAGTGTTTCAGACCCTAGAAGGATTCGCTGGTGTATGGCATTTGGGCGATAACCTGGAAGATGCCACTTCCAACAATTTGGACGGCTTCAACAGACCGGACAAGCCCACTACCAATACCATGGGCATCATCGGTGACGCCCAGGAGTTCGGCGTTAACCAAATTCTCGTCATTCGCCCACCCGGGTCCAAGCCGGATCGACGAGTTACTTGCATGCCCTCGGGCAATGCCGACCGGATGATGTCTGCCTGGGTTAATCCCACCAGCTTCGAGGGCCGCAACTGGGCTCAGGCGTCGATCGGCGGATGGGGTGAACCAGAGCGCGGACAAAAGCCGAATATGGGCTTATCATATTTCACTATGACAGGAAGAGGTCAGCCCCGATTTCATCTCTACGGCTTTGATCCTAGGTGTGCCAGTCCAGTACCTCGTAACGAATGGCGTCATGTCGCCCTTGCTGTTTCCGGGGATATGGTACGCTTTTACGTTGATGGAATATTGAAGGAGACGATCAATAATAATGGCGGGTTGGTGAGCAAACTTGGCACCTTGAAAACCCCAGCGTCAACGCCCGTTGATCTGGGTGATCATGGGAATGGGCGTGGACCTTTCAATGGTGCTCTCGACGAGGTACGTTTCGAATCCGTGGCCCGCTCGGCCAACTGGCTGAAGCTTTGTTTTGAGAATCAGAAGCCGCTGCAGTCACTGGTTGGACCACTGGTTCAGGACGGTGAAGAGTTCTCGGTCTCGCGCAAAAGCCTGAAGATGAAGGAGGGATCCTCGATCGCCCTGTCGGCAAAAGCGGGAGGAGCCAGGAAGGTCTACTGGGTTTTGCAGGATGGGGGTAAGGAGGAGATTCTCGCCGTTGACCGCTTCAGCCATACTTTTGACACCGGGCGGGTTGCTGAAGACAAAACGGTTACCTTACAGTTTAAGGCACTCTTCGCATCCGGTTTAAAAACCCTGACTATCCCAATTGCTATTCAAGAGAGCGTCTCGGATCCTGTGTATAAGCTCAACGTCCCCAAAAACTGGAATGGCAGGGATGAGCTGGAGGTTTTGCCCTCGATCAGCAACCTTGCAGAGATGGTATCTCAAGGTGCTGGCGAGCTGAACTACTCATGGAAGGTTTCGGGCATGGCTACGATCCACGAAGTCGAAGCGGGGAAGTTGGTATTGAAGCAGGCACAGAATAGTGGGGACCTGACCGTCGATCTCGCCCTCGACAATGGTGGAGCCATTGTATCGCGCTCTGTCCGAATCGCAGTTGTTGAAGCGAAGCAGGATGGCTTGGTGAAACGCATTCCATCTTCTGATGAGAAGCCAGTGGATCATCAGTTCTACGCTCAAGACGACAATGGGCAGGGAACGCTTCACTACAGAGGAACACTTAAAGAGTCCGGTGACTCGGTATTCCTGAAGCTCTATGCCGGCGACAAGCTGCTCGTTACACAGAACCAGAAGATCGAGACTGACAAAAAGTATGCCTTGTCAGTAAGCTTAAAGGCGGGTCTGGTCGCTTATCGCACGGAGTTTGGCATCAAGCATGGCGGTGCAGAAATAATTCTGGAAAAGGCAAGCAATCTGGTCTGCGGAGACGTCTTTGTTATTCAAGGTCAGTCCAATGCCGAAGCCTGGACGGACCAACGCGTCGTCCATCCATACAGAAGTCCCTGGCTGCGTAGCTTTGGTACGCCTAGCACGAACAAAGACCGGGCTCGGGATGTAGTCTGGGGCAACGCACTGTCTTTTAACGGCGGCCAGAATCACCATCATTTTCAAATTGGCTATTGGGGCGTTGAGTTGGGTAAGATGCTCATTGAAAAGCACAAGGTTCCCATCTGTATCATCAATGGAGCGCAGGGGGGAACACGGATTGATCAGCACCAGCGCAACGAGGCTGACCCGACGGACGTGACCACCATTTACGGCAGGCTGTTGTGGCGTTTACAGCAAGCAAAACTGACGCACGGAGTCCGTGCCGTGCTGTGGCATCAGGGAGAAAACGACCAAGGTGAGTCAGGGGCGACCGGTACTTTCGGCTGGGTGAATTATCAGGACTACTTCATTCGCATGTCGGCAAGCTGGAAGCAGGATTACCCGAATATTAAACACTACTATATTCATCAGATCTGGCCAGGGGCATGTGGAAGCCGGTCGGTGGAGAACGACAGGTTACGTGAGCGGCAACGAAAATTGCCCGAGCAGTTTTCCAACATGAGCATTATGTCGACCCTCGGTATACGACCGGGCGGCGGATGCCACTACCTGCCAGAAGGCTATGCGGAGATGGCAAGGCAGTTGTTCCCGCTGGTGAATAAATACAACTACGGCGCCGAATCGAATGTGTCTATCACTGCGCCGAATATCCAGAGTGTTTCGTACTCCAGTGCTAGGAAAGATGAAATTACAATGATTTTCGATCAGAACGTGAAATGGGACGATGAAGTCGCCTTGCGGTTCTATCTCGATGACGGATCTGCGGAACTGATCTCTGTTGGTGGCACCGGAAGAATCATCACCTTGAAACTGGCTGGGCCCTCCTCGGCAAAGAACTTGTCTTACGTCAGAGGTGGCAAATGGAGGCAGGAGCAAGCAATTATCTGGGGTTTAAACGACATTGCAGCCCTAACCTTCTGTGAAGTTCCGATCCGCCTTCCCAAGGAATGAATTCGAGAGATGAACTCTCCAATCTTATGAATTTTTTAAGATGAGTCGTCTTTGGTTCTCTCGATATTTCACCTAATCGATCATTCTTACTCGATAGTACATTTGCAAAAATACTTGGTCTCTTTCATCCTCGAAACGAATAATCGCTCCCGTCCCTTTGATAACATTTATTCCTTTCCACTCCCTTAAATCAGTAGAAGATTCGATAGAATAGGATTTTTCTTTTTTGCTCTTAAATTCAAACCAGAACGGAACAGAGTTATACTTCTCAATACGAATAGTCTCTTTAATTGATGTCTCCACTATAACCCTTCTAGTCAACTCTAGTGATTTATTCCCCGATGCATCCTCTACATTGTACTTCAACTGATATTCACCGACCTTCTGCACATCCACTTTCCCGGCGACCTTGACTTTGGATGTAAGGTCCCCATCAACACTGTCATTTGCTACTGCTCCCGCATCCTCATAGATGCTACCTGCCTCGACTGTGACTATTGCTTCACCAACT
>Ga0209404_10001886_pt1 | contig 13514 bp, 5 predicted proteins | sample TroAtlMetagenome_2_FD_187447 | JGI IMG/M metagenome (GOLD analysis project Ga0209404, IMG submission 187447) | Marine eukaryotic phytoplankton communities from Atlantic Ocean - Tropical Atlantic ANT8 Metagenome (SPAdes) (version 2) | ecosystem: Environmental > Aquatic > Marine > Oceanic | place...
CTGATCGAAACATAAAAGGGGCAGCAAATGCTTCTTCAAATGCTACTAAAAACTTTTCTAAAATGGCACAAGGCACAGGAGGCCTTGTAGCTGCTTATGCAACTCTTGCTGCAAATATCTTTGCAATCTCTGCTGCTTATAACTTTTTAAAGAAAGCCGGCGATTTACGAGTATTAAGAGAAGGTCAAGAACTCTATGCTGCAACCACAGGAACTTCTTTAAAAGTAATGACAATGCAACTGCAAAGTGCAACCCAAGGATTATTAAAATATACTGATGCGGCACAAGGAGCAGCAATAGGTACTGCCGCTGGTCTAAGCTCAGATCAACTAGCAGGTTTAGCAACTGCAGCTTCAAATGTATCAAAAGCTTTAGGAAGAGATTTGACAGATTCCTATAATCGTTTAATTCGTGGTGCCACAAAGGCAGAACCAGAACTCTTAGATGAGTTAGGTATTATTTTAAGACTAGAAGTAGCGACACAAAAATATGCGGACAAACTAGGAGTCGCTGCAAAAGATCTAACCGCATTTGAAAGAACACAAGCAGTAACAAATGAGATTTTAGACCAGGCTAATAGTAAGTTTGATAAGTTCGGGGACATAGATGTTAGTGGTATAGAGCGTTTAGCCAAAGCCTTTGATGATATAGTAAATAGAATAATGGCAGTAATAGAACCCTTATCTTCCTTTATTGGTAATGTTATGACTGATAATGTTGGAGCCTTAGGAGTAGCTTTCGCGGGCTTAGGAGCTGGTATAGTTCGTAGTATAACTCCAGCAATGCCCGCTTTACAAGGTGTAGATACGTCTAGTCAAGGAATAGCTCAACGGATGGCCAAGTTTAACCCTGGAGGAGAAACCGGAAAAAAGATTCAAGCAGCAGCAGAGGGAAAAGGGGATTTAACGAAAGGGGATATAAAGAGATTCGAAGATGCTATAAATAAAAAGAAATCAATAGTATTAGATTATGAAAGAACTAATCAGAGAGAAGCTAAGAAAACTGCTCAGATAGCTAAATTAGCTATGGCGGAACAAGAAATGGCCACTCAAACTGGATTAACCAAAATGAGAACGAAATGGCAAATCTATTGGGGTACTCTGATAGCTGAACACGGTAGAACTATGGGTATTATGAAAGGGATAACCATGGGGTTTACAACAGCTGTTGGTAAAGTTTTGGGAGCCGCGGGATGGATAGGTATGATTATTTCTGCAGGTGTTCTTTTAAGATCCCTATACCAAAAAGTTTTTGGAGATCAAGAAAGATTAGCAAATCAGAGAGTGATAGCAGATGTTAATGACGATATTGATAAAATGACGAAGGCTATTGATCAAGCTAGAAAATCCCTGATATCTACCGGAAACTCTTTTGATGATTTTGGTAAAAGAGTTAAAAACTCTATACAAGCAGTTTATAGAGAGCCTTTAAGAAGGTTAGGTCAGATGGATCTAGCAATGGCGAAGCAACTTGATACTATGAAAAAGCTTTACCGGTATCGGGCAGAACAGGAAGCACGTATAAGGAGAACTGAAACAAGCCGTGCGTCTAATGTTGGTACTGGTGGCATATATATAGCACCTATAATGCAGAGGAAAGGAGGTGAGATATCTGGCAATAAAGCCTCAGGCATGTCAGAAGACGAAATAGCAGCCGCCGAGTCCTATTTTAATCGATTAAGAGATAGCATAGCTGGGTATACTAAGGTTTTTAAAGCAATGCTGGCGGAAGAACAATATCGCTTAACAATGATGAGGGCAGGAACTGACCAGTATAAAGATCAAGTAGGTAGAATTAACCAGCTTTCTGATGCACTTGACTTAACTACAGATAGTTATGCTAAGAGTGAAGAAGGAAACGAGAAATTAAGGGGCGCTGCCGAAGAGGTAAATTCCATAATACAAGTCCTAGTAAAAACTTTATCTTCGGGAGAAAGAGCCTTTACAAAATTTGATCGAGCAAATCAACAAGTAATATTTGGATTTAAAAAGTTTAGCGAGGCTCTCAGCAGAGTAGCTAGTTTTACTACTCCCTTTACTCCTATGATCTCAGGGTTGAAGGAAGTATCCAAAGGACTGGAAAAAGTAGAAACTTTATCCGAGATACTTAAGTTTGAGCAGGAGTATTCGGGTGGCGAGTTAGAAAAAGTAGTACAAGGTATAATGGGAATGAATTTTATTTTGCCAAAAACCGAACAGGGATTTGAAAAGCTCAAAAAGCAAATAAAGGATATGTTAGTTACCTATGAAGAATTATCCAGACAATCTCTAGTAGAAAAAAACAATATAAAAACAAGAATTGAAATACAAAAAAGAGGACTACCTCCTCTATTAGCAAAAGAAGTTGAAGATAGGGGTAAAATAGATTTAAAAATTTCTGCAATAAGAGATACAGAGAGGGAAATTATTTCATTTTTAGAAGCAAAAGACACTTTAAGCACTGAACAGATACAAAGTTATAACTCACAACTACAAGTTCTACATGCACAAAAAGAGACTCTTGAAGCAATGGTTAGTGACGGGTACGAGCTTCAAATGGCTATGGCTTCAGGGTTTGAGACTAGTTTTCAGAAAAACTTTACAGACTTCTTAAAGGGAGATGAATCTAGTATAAAGACCGCTGTGCTCGGTATAGCAAAGGGCACACTAGGCGCTGTTGTAGATAAGTTTTCAGAACAAATAACTAAAAAAGTTAGTAATGTATTTTTTGGTAAGTCTGAAGCGCAAAAGCAAGCAGATCTTATAAGAGAAGCCCACGTTGAAGGTATTATAGAAGGGTTTAAAAAGGTAAAAGATGATGGACTCTCCAAAGAAGAATTAGATGGACAAAACGGTCTTCTTACTCAATTAAATCGCACGAAGGAAGGAAAAGCATTAGCGGTAGGAAAAGATTTAGAAGCGATAGGCGGAACAAACCTTAAAATGCCTACTGATGCCGATAAAAATAAAAAAGGTGCTGGTCTATTAGAAGAAGTAGCCGTATCAGCTCAGAGTCTTAAAGGAGGTGGAAAGAAAGCAACTGGATTAGCTGGAGTACTAGGTAACTTTACAGAAAGATTAACCGGATTATTCGATGGAGATGCACCCTTTTTAAATAAATTAGGGAGCTTGTTTTCAGGACTTCTTACTGATTTTGGGGGTGTTTTTCAGAATCTTTTCTCCGGATTAGGAGGAATGTTTGGAGAAGGAGGCTCAGGATTAGGAGGATTAGTTAGTTCTGCTATTGGGCTATTCGGCTTCGCAAACGGAGGTATCGTAAAAGGCGGCTTCCGTAAATACGCAAACGGAGGAATTGCAAAAAGTCCTCATCTAGGAATGATCGGAGAAGGAAAATATAATGAAGCTGTAGTTCCATTGCCGGATGGACGATCAATTCCTGTTACAGGAGGAGTACCTTCAGGAGATAATAATGTTACTGTAAATGTAGCTATTGATAACAAAGGTGGGGCAACCTCAGAAACTAGTGCGGATTCTCCAATGGGAGCAGATTTAGGAAATTTAATTGCAAAAGCAGTTCAAGAAGAATTACAATATCAAAAGAGAGCAGGCGGAATACTTAATCCGTATGGAGCAGCATAATGGCAATTGGATTCCAAATTTCAGGTACTAATATTACTACAGCAACTATTGTTCCTGATAAAAGTTTAAAACGTAATTCAAAACCAAATGTTAGATCCGCAAAATTTGGAGACGGGTATGAACAACGTTCCAGATCAGGACTGAATTCTATAGAAGAGGTTTATTCAGTTACTTTAACAAATAAAGCCAAAGAAACTGCTGATGATATTTTAAAGTTTTTTGATGATAAAGCTGGAGTTACAAGTTTTGATTTTACTATTCCAGATACAGATAATACTACTACAACCGGAGAAAAAACAGTAAAAGTTGTATGTAGTACTTGGAATGTGCAATACGCAAGCGGAAATCATTATACTATAGGTGCAACATTTAATCGAGTTTATATGCCATGACACAAACTAATCTGATTTCAACAGATGTACAAAGCTTAGAGATAGTTGATGCTTATGTAGATTTGTTTGAATTAAATTACAGCGATACTACAACCTTGTACTTTCATTCTGGAGTATCCGCAGACGTTAGAGTACTTTCGTTTAATTCAACTAATAATCGAGTTTATTTAAATTCTAAACAAAGTATTGCGGATGGTACAACTTTAACCTTTACAGGAAAAAATGCGTCAACAGGAGTCGTCACCACCATAACTGGTACTGTTAATGGGGCTACTACTAATTCACAACAAGTAGTATTAGACTCAAGCTATGGAGGAACCACTACTGCAGCAACAGGATGGAGAGGTGTAATTGAAGTAGGATTTATAGTAACAGGGACAGGAATACGAAATGACGCGTATGGAGAAGTAGTTTTTAATAGAAATGTTTATTATGGCTTTCCTATTTTAATGGACGGTGTGGAGGTTCAAAGTGATGGTGCTATGAATCGTCCAACATTAACAATGGCTAATGTAGAATCTATACTACGAACAAGTTCTACTTTTCAGAATGCTTTTGACGCGGATTTTGCTACAGGACAAACTCCTGCGGGGATTTCTGGCTTCAATGCTGACAAGTTAGTTGGAAAAAGACTCACACGACGAAGAACCCTAGAAAAATATTTGAATGTTAGTCAAGGTCGAGATGCGGATGCTGCAGCAACAAAAGATATAATTGAGTTACCAAAATCAGTATATGTTATTGATCGAATCGCAAGTATTGATAGTTTAGTTGTTACTTTTGAACTTGCTTCCCCTTTTGATTTGGCAGGTATGAGAATACCTAGACGAGCAGTAATTGGTAAGTACTGCAGCTGGATTTATAAGGGCAAAAAAGATATAACTCAGGGTGGTAATCTCACAGGAACAGTTCACAATAGTGGTAGTGCCTCCGCTACTTTAACAGGAATAGGTACCAACTTTACAGATGAAGTAGCTGTCAATGATTTACTTTTAATTGGTTCAAAATACTTAAGAACAGTCAAACAAGTCACAAATGATACTTCATTAGTTTTATTAAGTAATGCTCCAGCAATAGCTCAAAGTGGTGGGGGAAGTGCCACTATTGAAGCAGGGCCTGTTACTTTCTCTATTGCAAAAAGGATTAATAAAGGGGCATGTTCTTGGAGAATAAATTCAAGTCTAAAAAAACTAATTGTGACTACAGAAGCAACTATGTACGGGTATATAACCGTTAATGACGAACCTATAGTACATAAAGGTATAGCTTATGATTATAATAGTGGAAACGGAACATGGGCTGTAAAAAGCTCAGCAGGAACAGGTGAAGTAGTTCCTTCAACTTATTCAGAAGGAATGACTACTACCACGGGATCAATTTTTAGATATACTACTGATGGCCATGAACATTTATGGTTATATACGGGGGATGATACTAGTAATCTTTCTATAGAGCCCGAAATTGGTAGTGTTAATTGGCAGCTACTCAGAACCTATACATTATGGACTGATAGAGCTTTTTCTATTCAAAGCGATACTTTAAATAATGATTATGTATTATATCCTTATCATTCAGGAAGTACAGAAGCTTCTATAGGTTTTGTTGATACTTCTACTATTTGGAGAAATACTATTTCTCTTGCTGCAGGCAGCGGGGAAGCCCCTCACAAAGACTCTTTATTTTGGGCACCAGGAGATGTTTGCGGAAAAACACTAAGTTCTTGTAAATCAAGATATCAATACCAACCAAGAATAGTGGGTACGGACGTCGGAGTTAACCAAGTCGGACAAAAAACCCAACCAGCGGTAGAGAAAGATACAAATGCTCTTCTACCTTTTGGAGGGTTTCCTGGAAGTAGAAAGTTCAGATAGTGAAATTTTTAGACGAAATTCAAGAACATTTTGAGAAGGAGTACCCAAGAGAAGCATGTGGTATTTTAGGAGTTGTTAAAGGAAAGAAAAAGTGGTTCCCTTGTACCAATATTGCACCAGATGACGAAGATTTTATTATTGATTCAGATGAATATTTAAAAATATCAAGAACATCAGATATTACAGCAATAGTACACAGCCACCCAGATGCTCCAGCAGCAGCTAGTGAAACAGATAAGAAGTATTGTAATGCTCTAGGTATACCATATTATATTTTTAGTTATCCAGAAATGGATCTGAACATAGTATCTCCAAATAAAAATGTAACAGAATTATATGGAAGAGAATACGAATTTGGTGTAACTGATTGTTTCGAAGCATTAAGAGACTATTTAGAACAGCAGAATATTATTATCCCAGCTAGATTAATGTTTGAGGATAATTGGTGGGAAAAGGGGCTGGATTATTTTACAGAAGAAGTCATAAAGGATTGGAGTCATTATCCTGTAGAATTATCCGATATAGAACCAAACGATGTTCTAGTATTTAAAATTGGAGCAGACAAAAATAACCATTGTGGAGTCTATTTAGGCGATGACATATTTTATCACCATGCTTATAATAGATTATCATGTAGAGAAAGTTTATACCCAATATGGTATAAAAGTATAACAGGAGTTTACAGGTATGCTGCGTAACGTATATTTAGAGGGGGAACTGCAGACTAGATTTACTAAAAGTTTTTCTGTGCAGGCAGAGACTTTACAAGACGTTCTTCGATGCGCGGATGCAAATTTTGATGGATTTAGAAAATATTTAATAGATGCAGCGGAAGAAGATGTTGGGTTCACTATTGATGTAGCCGATGATAAAATAGCTTATGAGGAGCAAATGCTAATGCCTTTAAAAGCAGGGGATATTACAATAGCACCTGTAGCGGCAGGATCAAAGAGTATAGGTAAAATAATTGCTGCAATAGCAATCGCTTATATAATTGTACAAACCGGTGGTGCTGCTGCTCCTGCCGCTGCTCCTGGAGGAGCTGCTGCGACTGGAGGCTTAACAACTACAGCCCAGATTGGAACTGCGGGTCAGTTAGGCGCCAGCACAATGTCTGTAGCCTTACCTACTATCCCGGCACCAACAATGACCTTAGGACAAAAATTTGCTGCAGGAATGGCAAAGATGGGGTTCAAAGGAAAACTACTGGGCGGTTTATCCCTTAGTTTAGGTATGCAAGGATTAAATGAACTTATGGCTCCGGATCCCTCGGGAGATGGTGATCAAGAATCCTCTTATATGTTTAACGGAAGCGAACAAAATATAATTGAAGGAGATCCAGTTCCTGTTTTATATGGAGAATTACAAGTACCTGGTCAACCAATTAGTTATGATGCAATTAGTGCAGCTTATAATCCTATAACTGACAACAGTACTACAGGACCCCACTACTCATATCTAACATGGGAAAATGAAATGCATGTGATAAATCTTGATTTCACAATTAATCTCTAGGAGCAAATAAATGGCACAAAGATCAATAGTCGGTAGAGATAGAAGAAGGTTTTCGCTTGCAAATGCATATAAAGCAGGGGCGTCCTCTAAAAATCAAATCATTAATGTTACAGATGTAATTGCTGAAGGTCCTATTGAAGGATTGGTTAATTCAACCAATTCAGTATTTTTGGATGGAGATCCTGTTACTGATACAGCCTCCGAAGGAGGTTTTGTAGCAGCCGCAGATGAAGTATTAACAATATCTTATGGCACGGGCGCAAGTGTTCAAGCTACTCTATCAAGAAACACGGCATTAAATGATTTAGAGGAAACTGCCGATGATATACATCGCTATATGTTTGTCTATGATGTTCATCAATTTCGCGCAAAAGTTATTAAACGCCAAATGGCAGGCACTACTTCTACAGGGGCGCAAACCTCCCCTTATATAATTTTAGAAGAAAGTGTTGCGGGTGCTAATGCTTTTTACTTAACCCATGTTTCTAAGGGCGGGGCAATTACTCATGCCAATCATAGAATGCGTATCCAGTATAATAATGAGGAAATGGATACTTATATGGAGAATGTTTTAACCTCTAGTAATGTTGTAAAAACTGACGGAGCAGGCCCTAGAGGGAAACTTATTCCAATGGGACGACATGGTCGGGGAAATCATACTTTAATAACAGAAACAGAGGAAGAGGAAACTGCAGAAGTAATTGTTAAGGTTGATGCAGTATTTCAAATAAGTATTACCACTGTTAGCGGTAATAAAGTTATTACCTTTAAAAACGATGAAAATACGCCATATGGAACAAGCAATAAAAAATTTAGTCTAAGTTCTGTTTTAACTCAAGAGGATAAGCCAAAAAAAGTAAAAAACAGTACTGTTCAAATCAGAACAGGCACAGAATTTCAGGCGCCCCTAAAACAGTTAGCAGGAGTAGGAACAACTAGTTTAGCCATTTCTTTAAATACTAGTTTTACTTCTGCGTTTTCAGTAACTGGACGACATTGGCACAGTGATAACGATGCCACTTATGGTGGGCCGTACTTTCGTGATGAATTTAGTTCAAAGCCTCATGACAGCGCTAATTGGCAGGACAATCATGCTGCTGGAAGTGGAACAGGTCCTGCAGACTCAGGAGACGGTTACGATAAAGGAAGTCAGCGTATAACCTTAGAAACAAAAAGTATAAAATTAAGTTCAACAGGATTAACTGCAGCAAAAATATCAGAAATTGATCAGTTAAGAATTCAAATAAGGTTTCCATCAGGGTTATATCATTTAGATAATGGTGGAAATACTTCATCCCATGCAGCAGGTCACCAAGTCCATGTCTATATCAAAAGAGATGGGGCGTGGTTATATGATCTTGAAAATAAGTATGTTTCTGACGGTATTGTAACTGCTAGTCGTAGAAAAGTAGCATTCTCTTTAGATCATGTAGTCCCTTTAGAGGACTTTCAGCCTTTTGAAGATTTAGATATACAAGTCACTCGGTTAACGCCCACCGGTCAAGATAATACTCTAAGTGATGATGAATATGAAGCTGCTTCTTCTGCTGGTGGTGGTAAAGTCAAGCTTTTAAATAACAATGATGATAATAATAAAGGGGCTATTGATGGAAGCCAAGTAGCTTCTATAACTGCAACCATTAAAGAAAAATTAAACTATCCTTTTACTGCGTTGGGTTCAATTACTTTTAACTCAGAGGATTATCAAGCCACTCCTGTTCGTAGTTATTTAGCTAGAGGTAAAAAGATTAGGATTCCTTCCAACTATGTTCCTAGACATTTAAGTATGTCTGTATCAGGTGCTACTGATGCAACGAAACCAATTTATAATAGACTATGGGATGGTACTTTTAGTAACGAGGGCATTTCAAATCCTAGTGGTCTTGATATAGGTTATTATTATACTGATAATCCTGCTTGGGTGTTTTATGATATGTTAACACACGAGAGATACGGGTTGGGATCTTTTATTAATGATATTGATATTGATAAGTACGCTTTATATAAAATAGCGAAATATTGTGATGAACTAGTTCCAGACGGAAAAGGAGGAAAAGAGCCTAGATTCAGAGCGAACATATATTTAACAAAAGCAACCGATAGCTATAAAGTTTTAAAAGACATGGCGACAATATTTCGAGGAATGTTATATTGGTTAGATGGGGAGTTATTGACCGTTCAAGATGCTCCTTCTACCCCTATTTATAACTTCGGACCCGCGAATATTATAGATGGACAAATTGAGAAAGAAGGAACAGGCTCACAGACACGACCTAATCAAATGGTGGTTACTTGGAATAACCCTGCCTCCGGTTTTAAATTAGAACCCATTATTGTAGAGGATAGAAAGAATATTATTGAAACTGGACGGGTTATAAAAGAAGATGCAGTTGCTTTTGGTTGTACGTCCGAAGGACAGGCGATACGCTATGGTAAATGGAAATTATGGACAGCCGTTAATCAAACCGAGATTATTTCATTTAAAACTGGACTTAATGCAGCATTTTTAAATCCAGGAGACATTATCAATGTTCAAAATGATAAAGAATATGGAGTAACTTTTAGCGGTCGCGTTTCTACTCATAGTGCTGCTAGTGGTGCCTCTGTATTTACTTTAGATAGAAATATCTCGACAGAGTCTGGAGGAATACAAGTTGATGGTGGAGAACAAGATAGATCCTCCTATACCTTTAATAATACATCAGAATATACCTTTAGTGCGTTAGTTGAAGATAGAAAAGTAGTACTGTTAAATGAAAGTGCTACTATTTCTGGCACAACATACAAGAGGGGGGATGAAATAGATACTGTTTTCCTTCCTACCAGTAATGGTAATTATATTAGTACAACTATAGACATGACACAAACAGATGATGATGTCAGGGCACAGATCGCTCTAGCTAGAGATACTGGTTCTACTCATCCTGCAATCGCGGGTAATGATATTTTACTATCTTTAGTTAATTCAACAAATATAGAAACTCGTAGATTTGATTCTGGAGATATTTCAGTATCAAATGGTAAAACAGTACTTACTATAGACACTTTTGGAGGGATACAATCAGCTACCTTTGCGGGAACAGTAACCAATAAAGATAGTGTATGGGTTATAAAAGAAATCGCAAACGGATCCCTGCAGGATTATTCTTATAGAGAATACAAAGTTTTAGGAATAGCTGAAAGTGAAAAAGGTGACATCGCAATAACTGCAGCAGAGTTCAGTAATAATAAATTTGACGCGGTTGATAGAGAATTTCTTTTAGATGTGCCAGATAATGTTTATACTGCAGAAGAAACAGTCTGTCCAGCTCCCGCAAATTTATATGTCCTGAGAGTGCCTATTGTAGATACTTTAGGGGATGAAGTAATCCTCCAATGGGAGCATCCCTTAGATAAGGATGGTGCAGAGTACGATGCTATAACAGGGTACTCTATAGAAGTTACAGGAGACTCCAGACAAGTATATAATATAGATGACTCTAGAACATATACTCATGCCTTAAGTGGTCTTGGAAATGGTCGATGGACTTTTTCTGTAAGAGCTATTACTGCAGAACGAAAAAGCAGATTTATTACACGATCAATTGAAATTTTTGACATTTATGGAACATATAATGGCCCTCGCATAGCAGATGCAGCCGTGGGGGTTCAGTGCGATTGGAAAGACGCAAAACTAGCTACCAATACATTTAAGATGTTTACGAAACAGTGGGTTATGAAAAGTGTTGCTGATGTAAGGGGGGCGCCTCTAACAAACTCAGCCAACGGCCAAGCCACCACAGCCTCCTGGCAGCAGGATGTTAGTGGAATGCAGACAGCGTCCATAAAAGAGGCGTATATATTATTTAATAGAGATGGACTTAATTACGACTATTTAAAATTAGTTCATTTTAAAGAAGTAAATTTTGATAATACTGCTTTAGAATTATGGTATGATGTTTCCAATTATGTTAGTGGCGGACTAGCAGAAAATAATAGATGGACTCATGTAGATTGTAATATAAGTATTCCCACTGGTACTTCCGATAATATAGTTACTAGAACCGGAGGCTCCACAGGATTTTTCACAGGATTTGAAATAGGTGATATTATAAGGATTCAATCTGGAACTTCCGGAGGAAATCCTGTTTATATTGCTGCAAAAGTTGCGTCCATCGAATCAGATGATAAACTAGTTGTAGATAGGAAACTAAATAACACAACCAGTGTTTTAACAGTATCAGCAAACAGTACAACCAAAACAGTTGCAAAAAATCATTTCAAGATAGACCCAATACAAGACGGTATAATAGCAACTATAACTAGAGATAATACTGATTATGATTTTATCAATCATTTACAAGAGTTACCTGGTATTAGGGGTCGAGCAGTAACTGCTTATATGGATGTTCCTAGCATTACATATGATAAGGATGAAGCTTTATCACCTGCTAATCAGTTGTCGAATGGAATAAAACTTTTTGCATCTGCTATAAATTTTATAAATCCTGTTTTTAAAGTAACAGGAGATTTTTATGGATCTGGAGGAGGTTCTAACGATACTTCGTTTACAGACCCTGCTACCGACGATAAGTATGAAAAAGTTATAAATGATAGTACAGCTATTCCATATTCTCATCCAGCAGCGGGTGCGGCTCAAGTATTTACAGTTACAGTTCAAGAAGCAGAAGATGCTACAAGAGAAGTAACTACAACTGTTAATTTGCCCAAACTTAAGCAGGGACAAGCAGGAAATTCAACTGGAATAGTATTTTTATATGCAGTAAATAGTAGTTCTCCAACTAGACCTGTAAATGTTTCCGGATTTCCGTCAATTACTGTTAATCTAGAGGGCGCTAATGCAGGAAAAGTAGTAACCGGAAATTCAAGTGTCAATAGTAGTGGTCAAGTTATAAATACTAGTAATGTTGGTCTTGGTTGGTATACTACTCCACAAACTCCTTCAACTGGACAAACTCAGTGGGTGGTTGCTGCAACAGCTAACGGTACCGGTAGCACGGACGCAATAGCAAGTAGTGAGTGGTCTATACCAGCAAAATTTTCTGGTGATGAAGGATTAAGTGGGTTTAACTCTAGAGTTATTGAATTATATACAAATACTAGTGCTAAGTTAACAACTACCGGTGATACTGACCATAGTTGGTGTCCTACACAAGATAAAACGTTAACGTTTGCAAATACCACACCGTTGAATTCTCTACCTACCAGTACTAAGAGTGGGACCACTGTTAATTGGTATTATACTATAGCAGCCGCTCTTGGGGCTAATGGAATAACTGAAGTCAATGATACTTATAAGTATGTATATAAAACTACTGCAATGGGTATTTCCCGAAGTGCAACCTATACTATTGATGGTAATGATAGTAATGATTGCTATTGGTCTACCCCCGCCTTAGTTATAGAAAAAGGCGGTCAAGGACCGGCAGGGAGCGCAAGTCCTAGAACTGTAACAGGGCATGTATATTATAATCTTCCTGTAGCTAGTATTACTGGGCTTGGTCCAGATGCTAATAATTCTGGTTGTACCTATAATTTTACAAATGGCACTATTTCTGGTATGGATGCGAACTGGAGTTTACAAGCCCCGCCAGCAGACCCTGATAATACACAAAAGAAGTTCTGGTATGCTAGCTATTCTGCTACAGAAAGTGGCTCTAATACTGGATCTGGCCCTGTAACCTTTGGTACTCCTTATGTGGGTTTGAATTTTACAGCGCTAGTTACTTTTAATGCTTTAGATGCAACAGATGGCGTTGGTACAACTATTCATGGTGGTAATATTACCACGGGAATTATTAGATCTACTAATACTGATATTAGTGGCACTACTAACGGTTCCACTTTTGCAACAGGAATATCAGGTGCAAGCCAGTCTAACTTTACTTATTTTAATCTAACAAGCGGTGCATTAGCAACAAAAAACTTTAGAATTGGGGCCGATGGATCAGCAGAATTTAAAGGAACTCTTAGCGCGGCTTCCTTTGCTTCAGCCAGCACAATGACAGGAGCAAGTAGTTTAAGGATTGGAGCTTCGTCAGGCGCAAGAGTAGTAATTAGTTCGGATGGCAACAATAATGCTAAGATAACAGTATATGATAGTAATAGTACTCGAGTAAAACTGGGTTATTTAGGTACATAGTAACCACTTCAAAAAT
>Ga0209404_10001887_pt1 | contig 13508 bp, 13 predicted proteins | sample TroAtlMetagenome_2_FD_187447 | JGI IMG/M metagenome (GOLD analysis project Ga0209404, IMG submission 187447) | Marine eukaryotic phytoplankton communities from Atlantic Ocean - Tropical Atlantic ANT8 Metagenome (SPAdes) (version 2) | ecosystem: Environmental > Aquatic > Marine > Oceanic...
TATCCGGCTGTAATTATCTAGTTGTCCAGTAACGAGCTGGAACCGAAGATTAAACAGCTCTTCTTTGGAGTCATTCAGAGTGCCAATAAGGTCACTGTCACTCAATTCCTTAAGTGCTTTCCCCTTTGCCATTAGAAACCCTCCTTACGGACAACAAATTTCGCTTTGATTGGAAGTTTCTGAATAGCTCGGTCGATCGCTTCTCGAGCAACTTTTTCGTCACTATAAGAGAGTTCAAAGAGGACTTTTCCTGGACGAACAACTGCTACCCAGCGTTCAGGGTTTCCTTTCCCCGAGCCCATCCGAGTTTCCGCTGGCTTCTCAGTTACAGGCTTATCGGGGAAGACATTTATCCAGACCTTTCCTCCTCGTTTAATATGACGTGTCATAGCGATACGAGCAGCTTCAATCTGGCGCGCTGTAATCCATCCAGGCTCCAGTGCTTGAATACCAAACTCACCAAAAACGACTTGGTTTCCGCCTTTTGCGTTGCCTTTCATCCGGCCACGGTGGTGCTTCCGATGCGCTACCTTTTTCGGCATAAGCATTAGTCTGCCTCCCCTGGTCGGAATGTCGGTGTCTGGTGTTTTTCGTTTGTCAGACGAGCGATTTGCTCTTCTTCATCTAGTAATTTCTCAAATTCAGGATCAGCTTCCTGAACCAGTGGGGCTAATTCTGTTGATTCTTCTTCATTTGAAGGCTTGTTTCGTGCAGCGGACGAAGAAACTACTTGCTTTGGGTGACTCGGACCTGATGTCTCCCCGACAGCCATCGCAGCTTCTTTTGCAATTTTCTCTTCGGCTTGAACTTTGTATGGGAGAATATCCCCCTTGTAAATCCAGACCTTCACCCCAATTCTACCGTAGGTAGTGTGAGCTTCCCTAAAGCCATAATCTATATCTGCTCGGAGTGTATGAAGCGGAACACGACCTTCGCGATACCATTCTGATCGGGACATTTCGGCTCCCCCTAGGCGTCCTGAACATTGAACTCTGATACCCAGAGCTCCTGCCTTTTGGGCATTCTGAACAGCACGTTTCATAGCTCTTCTGAAAGCAACTCGTCCAGCGAGTTGGTCTGCTACTCCTTGAGCTATCAATGCAGCATCTAACTCAGGCTGTTTGATCTCTTGAATATTTAATTGGACTTTTGGGTTCCCTGTTATTTCTGTCAGGCCTGTACGAAGGCGGTCTGCTTCTGCGCCCTTTCGGCCGATCACTATTCCTGGTCTTGCAGTATGGACATCGATACGGAGCTTGTCTCGGTTTCCTGTTCGCTCGACTTCGACCCTCGAAATAGCGGCATGCGGGAGTTCCGTCATAAGGAAATCACGTATCTTCCAGTCCTCAATGACAAAATCAGCATATTCACGATCAGCAAACCATCTCGACTTCCAATCGGTTGTTACTCCAAGTCGAAACCCGTATGGATTAACTTTCTGACCCATTATTCACCTTCCTCAGATTCACTATCTTCACCTGTCTTCTCATCTCCATTATCTGAAGGTGATTGACCTTCATCGCTATCTTGCATACTCGCGGGCAAAGAAAATCCAGCTTTTTCCGCTACGTCCGATGTAGTAAACCAAACATCAGCTTTGGTCCTTGAATAGAAAGGAGATTCTGGAGGGTGATAGATCTTGGAGCTTACCTTTGCTTTAATTTGGAATTCTTCTGAGGGTTGAGATCCATCATCTGATGCAAGGGAAGATCCCGCTCCATAGGGGGCCGACTCATCACTTTCTTGAGATGAACCTTGATCTTCTTCCTCTTGAGCTTCTTCCTCTTGAGCTTCTTCCTCTTGAGCTTCTTCCTCTTGAGCTTCTTCCTCTTGAGCTTCTTCCTCTTGAGCTTCTTCCTCTTGAATTTCTTCCTCTTGCTCGAGGAGTTCTTCATCTTCGCCGGCTTGTGTGGTTTCTTTTGATTTCTCGACTCTTCGGCGTCGTGATTCTGCAGCGCTCGGTGCCATTGAAGATCCCTTCAACTCCGCACGCATTCTTATTTCTTCAAGTTCTTCGGGAGTATACCTAGCAAGAATCACTGTAATATGACAGGTTCGTTTTCGAATTCGTGTAGCACGCCCTCGAGCTCTTGGGCGCCACCTTTTCATAGTCGGCCCTTCGTCGGCATAACATGCGGTTATATAGAGTTCATCAGATGGGATACCATCATTATTCTCAGCATTAGCAGCGGCAGAATTCAAACATTTTTGAATTGTGTCACTAATTCTTCGTTCAGAGAATAGCAATAGGTCTGATGCTTCTTGAAATGACTTGCCGCGAACGAGGTTAAGGACCTCTCGTGCTTTATATGCCGAAGATCGGACATGCTTAATTTGAGCTCTTGTACCTGGACGCTCATTGGTCTTAACTACTGACATTACCGGTTAACCCCACGTTCTTGGCCAGCATGGAACCTAAAGGTTCGAGTTGGTGCAAATTCGCCCAACTTATGACCAACCATAGTTTCTGTGATGTAAACCGGAACATGTTTTCGGCCATCATGTACAGCAATAGTATGACCAATCATGTCAGGGATAATCGTGGAACGGCGCGACCATGTCTTTATTACTTCTTTAGATCCAGAAGAGTTAAGGACGTCAATTTTCTTAAGTAAGTGACCATCCACGAATGGACCTTTTTTGAGACTTCTTGGCATGTTAAATCCTTTACCTTCGTGACCCTCGAGTACGACGTCTTCGAACAATGTGCTGTTGAGACTGTTTCTTCTTTTTCCTTGTTCGCGCTTCGGGTTTCCCCCATGGTGAAACGGGATGGCGTCCACCCGAAGTCTTACCTTCACCCCCACCATGAGGGTGATCGACAGGGTTCATAGCTACACCACGGGTTTGTGGCCGCTTCCCCTTCCATCTATTCCGCCCGGCTTTACCGATTTTTATTAGTTCATGTTCTGCGTTCCCGACCGAACCGACAGTCGCCATTACGTCAATAGGAACTCTACGCATTTCAGTGCTAGGGAGCCTAAGTGTGGCATAAGCCCCTTCCTTAGCAACGAGCTGGACACTAGACCCTGCACTTCTGGCTAGTTTCCCACCACCACCAGGTCGTAATTCAATATTGTGAAGTACTGTACCGACTGGTATATACCGAAGGGGTAACGCATTCCCTGGACGTATCTCTGATCCTTGGCCAGAACGGAGAACATCCCCAACTACCAATGTATTTGGCGCAAGAATATACCTTTTCTCACCATCATGGTAATGAAGCAGAGCAATACGGCATGTCCTATTTGGGTCATATTCTATCGCTGCGACTGTTGCTGGGACCCCAGCCTTATCTCTGCGAAAATCGACTTTTCTGTACAATTGTTTATGCCCGCCGCCCCGATGGCGTGAAGTTTTCCGACCGTAATTGTTTCTTCCACCAGTTTTAGATTTACTAGTAGTAAGTGACTTCTCAGGGTAACTCTTGGTAATTTCAGAAAAGTCAGCTTGAGTCTGAAATCGTCTCCCTGGGCTTGTTGGTTTGCGTCTTCGTATTGCCATAATAATTCCTATACGTCAAACAGTTCGATAGAGTCACCTTCAGCAAGGGTGACAAGGGCTCGTTTTTGATCAGATCGACGGCCATAAGAGAAGTTCCGCCTGTTTCTTTTTCGTTTTCCTTTTCGGTTTAAAGTGTTCACTTTCAAAACTCGGACACCAAAGATACTTTCAACAGCATTTCTTATCTGTGGCTTCGTCGCGTCAGGATTCACTTCAAACGTGTAGACATTCCGTTCTAAAAGCTCGTATGACTTTTCACTTACGATTGGCTTTACAATAATGTCACGATTATCGCTCATGAGTCCTCCGATTCATCTTCATCGGAATCTGCAGTCTTGCTTTTTGGATTCGTTCCTGCCGCACTTGTGGGAAGGTTCTCTTTGGTAAATACGATCACATCGTTTGATAGAACATCAAATACGTTGAGTTGAGTAGGAGATATCACATGTGTATTGCTTAGATTCCGGAAACTTTTCCATACATTGATATCTGAATCGTCTACAACGAGGAGGACTTTTCCTTCAGCGCCGATGGAACTCAAAGCTTCCTTCGCATCTTTAGTTTTAGGATTTTCAAAGCTCCAATTGTCTACTACGAGAACATTATTTTCCGAGGCTCTATCCGATAGCGCCGAGTATAAGGCCAGACGTTTCATTTTTTTTGGTGTTTTCTGTGAGTAATCCCTTGGTTTGGGGCCCATGGCGACACCGCCTCCACGCCATTGAGGAATCCTTGATGATCCTGCTCTTGCACGGCCAGTTCCCTTCTGTTTCCAGGGTTTTGCACCGCCGCCTCTAACTTCAGCTCTAGTTTTTGTACTATGCGTTCCAGAGCGTTTCGTAGCTAATTGAGCATTCACAACCTGATGCATCACCGAAACGTTCGGTTCAATTCCAAAGATGACATCGTCAAGCTCAATGCTTCCTGCTTTCCCACCGGTAACTTTAAGAACATCAGTCGTGGCCATTAGCTCTCTCCCCCTACAGGTGATGCCTTAACTGCATTACGAATCAAAACTGTTGCACCACGTGGTCCTGGAACCGACCCTTTGAGAAGGAGAGTTTCTTCTTCATCGTTGGATTGGACGACTTCTAGATTCAGAATCGTGGTTTTCTGGGAACCCATTCGCCCAGGCATCTTCTTTCCTTTAAAGACTCTAGACGGTGTTGCGCATTGGCCAATAGCTCCAGGTTTCCGGTGAACTTTATGAGCTCCATGACTAGCTCTTTGCCCTGCGAATCCATGCCTTTTCATAACACCCGCAAATCCTTTTCCCTTGCTAACTGAAGTAACGTCTACGAGTTCACCTTTCCCAAGAATGTCTACGCCGATTTTTTGGCCAATTTCATATTGGTCGACTTCATCTAGTCGAAGTTCAAGAAGTTTTTTTCCTGGTTCGACTCCAGCTTTATCAAAATGTCCCATTGTGGGTTGATTTAGTGTTTGTGGTGAAACTTCGCCAAAGGTGACCTGTAAAGCGTTGTAACCATCATTAAGTTCAGTTTTGATCTGGACAACACGGCAAGGAGGTACTCGGAGGACTGTTACAGGAACAACACGATTATCTTCATCCCAGATCTGAGTCATACCGACTTTTTGGGCAACTATTGCCTTGCTCGTCATGAGGTAACCCTCGAGTTCTTTCTTCTAGTTCTATCTCTGTGGCCGAAGCCATCTGAGACACGCTCTACGTAACTCTCTTAGAGGGCGCCTGTTTCAGATTTGCCAAGTAGTTCCGATCAAAACTGACGGCTTTCTTGGACGTCAATTGAGTGACAAATTTTGCCACCACACAGGGGTCAATCATATCGACACATGTGATAACCTCCAACCCTTCACTCGGTTAGATAATGCAAGGTAGCGAAAGGTAAGAGATCTGTTGACATAAGTGAAGAAGCACGAATACTCGCGCCTTGACAAAGCCTAGAATTTCTGATGATTAGTCGGGTTAAGACTGTTGAATCTTTATTTCTATGTCGATCCCGGCGGGTAAATCAAGACGTTGAAGCGAATCAACTGTTTTCGCCGAAGGTTCAAGAATATCAAGCAGTCTTTTGTGAATTCGCATTTCAAAATGCTCTCTTGAATCCTTGTACTTATGTGGAGATCGAATAACCGTGAAACGGTGTTTCTCAGTAGGGAGAGGTATGGGGCCACGAATGTTGGCCTCTGTTCTCTTTACTGTTTCAACAATCTTTCTCGTTGATTGATCGATGACTTCGTGGTCATATGCTTTCAATCGAATTCTAATTTTTTGACCCGATGCCATTCAGATTTCTCTCTTATTCGACAATCTTTGTAACGGCACCAGCACCTACGGTTCTTCCACCTTCTCGAATAGCAAAGCGAAGTCCTTCGTCCATAGCTATTGGGGCGATGAGCTCAACGTCCATCTTGGTGTTATCCCCTGGCATACACATTTCAGTCCCATCTGGAAGATTAATTGTTCCAGTGACATCTGTTGTCCGGAAATAAAATTGTGGGCGGTAATTGGAGAAGAATGGCTTATGACGGCCACCTTCTTCTTTAGACAGCACATATACTTCTGCCTCAAATTTTGTATGTGGCGTAATGCTTCCAGGAGCTGCAAGTACTTGACCTCGGCTCACTTCTTCCTTTTCAATTCCTCTAAGAAGAGCACCGATATTATCTCCAGCCTGTCCTTCATCAAGTAATTTACGGAACATTTCAACGCCGGTACAGGTTGTCGTTTGTGTTTCCTTTATCCCGTTAATCTCGATGGAGTCACCGGTATGAACTACACCTTGTTCAATTTTCCCTGTTACTACAGTCCCTCGACCAGTAATGGAGAAAACATCTTCAATGGGCATAAGGAATGGCTTGTCAACATCCCGTTCAGGAAGCGGAATGTACTCGTCTACCTGACTCATCAGTTCAAGGATCTGAGTAGCAGCATCAGCATCACCCTCAAGTGCCTTGAGTGCTGACACAGGATAAATCGGAGTATCGTCTCCTGGGAAATCATATTCATCCAGAAGTTCTCTGACTTCCATTTCAACTAGCTCTATAAGCTCATCATCGTCAACCATGTCGACTTTGTTAAGAGCAACAATAATTTTGGGAACTCCAACCTGTCGAGCAAGAAGGACATGCTCACGGGTTTGAGGCATTGGGCCATCAGCAGCAGAAACGACGAGGATAGCCCCATCGACCTGAGCAGCGCCCGTAATCATATTTTTGATGTAGTCAGCGTGACCGGGCATATCGACGTGAGCATAGTGACGGTTGTCCGTTTCGTACTCTACGTGAGCCACATTGATCGTGATACCTCGTTCACGTTCTTCAGGCGCCTTATCAATATTCTCAAATTCAGTGAATTGACTTCCTGCAACATTTTCACTAAGTACTTTAGTGATTGCAGCTGTTAGTGTCGTCTTTCCGTGGTCGATGTGACCCATCGTCCCCACATTGACGTGAGGTTTAGTTCGCTCGAACGTCTCCTTGGCCATTGTATTTTCCTCAGGTTCTTTCTAATAAACCGGTATTCATCCGGGTTTGTATTTTCTTTACTGGTGGTAAACCACCAAACTAATGCACGGCTATTAACTCTAGCTGTGCAATTTCATTTTATGACAATCCCTGCAAAGTCACTCACCACGTAAGCGAGTAACAACCTCCTCCTGCACACTTGCTGGCATTTGTTGGTAGGAATCGAATTGCATTGTGTAATTTGCTCTTCCTGATGACATGGTACGCAAATCCCCGACATATCCAAACATTTCGGACAAAGGAACTAGAGCATTTATTACTTGATTATTGCCGCGCTGTTCAGTTCCTTGTACTTGGCCACGCCTACTATTTAAATCCCCGACGACCCCTCCAAGGTAGTCATCTGGTGTTACTACTTCTACAGCCATAATTGGTTCCAGTAGCGCTGGTTTAGCTTTCCGTGCGGCTTCTTTGAATGCCATTGTCCCGGCAATCTTGAATGCCATATCGGAAGAATCGACATCATGGAATTTTCCGTCATTTAGTTCGACCTGAATGTCAACAACAGGAAATCCTGCTAGGACGCCGGAAGTCATGGCGTCTTTGATTCCTGCATTTACAGCTGGAATATATTCCTTGGGGATTCGTCCGCCAGAAATATTGTCATCGAATGTATACCCTTCACCGGGTTTCGCAGGCCGTACATCAATTTCGACTTCAGCGAATTGCCCCGACCCTCCTGTTTGTTTTTTGTGAGTGTAGGTCGTTGTGACTTCTTTTGTGATTGTTTCTCGATAAGCAACTTGTGGCTTCCCAACGGAGGCATCGGCATTAAACTCTCGAAGCATTCTGTCAACTAGGACTTCTAAGTGGAGCTCTCCCATCCCTGAAAGAATCGTTTGCGCTGTTTCTTGGTCAGTATGAACCCGGAATGTAGGGTCTTCTTGGGAAAGAGCCATTAGAGCTTTAGATAATTTCTCTTGATCAGCCTTGGATTTCGGTTCAACTGCTACGTCAATCACGGGGTCAGGGAATGTCATCTCTTCGAGAACGAGGGGTTTGTCAATTGCTACAAGGGAATCGCCTGTGCGCACGTCTTTAATTCCTATTGCCGCCATTATGTCTCCGGTGTATACAGCATCAACGTCCTCACGGTCATTTGCATGCATTTCGAGAATACGCCCCATTCGTTCTTTGTTTCCGGTACGAGGATTCAGAATCTGTGACCCTTTCTCCAAAGAACCTGAGTACACGCGGAAAAACGCCAGTCGGCCGACATGCGGATCTGTCATAATTTTAAAAGCTAGCGCTGAGAAAGGTTCATCATCGGATACCTTCCGAGTTACTTCTTCGCTTCCCTTAACACTTGTTCCAATTATTTCAGGGACATCAAGAGGTGAAGGAAGGTAGTCAACTACCGCGTCGAGAAGGGGCTGAACCCCTTTGTTTTTAAAGGCGGTTCCATTGAGTACAGGAACCAGACCATGTTGTAATGTTCCTTCGCGAACAGCTTTCTTTAAATCTTCTTCGGTTATTTCTTGCTCCTCGAGGTATTTTTCCATAATTACTTCATCAAACTCGGATAGTTTGTCAAGCATCATCTCGCGGTATTCTTCTGCTTTATCTACAAGGTCATCAGGAATGTCAACTTCATCCCATGAAGCTCCGAGGTCTTCACCCTGCCAGATAAGCGCCTTCATAGTAATAAGGTCGACAACACCTTGGTAGTCTGCTTCTGCACCTATAGGCAGTTGAAGTACTACATAATTTTCTGTTAGACGTTCCTTTATAGTGTCAACAACAAAATAGAAGTCCGCTCCTGTTCTATCCATCTTGTTTACAAAGCACATACGAGGCACACTGTATTTTTCAGCTTGTCTCCAAACCGTCTCAGATTGTGGTTCCACCCCAGCAACACCATCAAAGACTGCGACAGTTCCATCTAGAACACGAAGGGACCTCTCTACCTCTACCGTGAAGTCAACGTGGCCAGGTGTGTCAATTATATTGATGCGATGGTCATTCCAGTAGCAGGTAGTTGCGGCTGAGGTAATCGTTATGCCACGTTCTTGTTCCTGTTCCATCCAGTCCATAGTGGCAGCGCCATCATGAACTTCGCCGATCTTATACGAGCGCCCTGTGTAATAGAGAATGCGTTCAGTGGTTGTAGTTTTTCCAGCATCGATGTGCGCCATGATGCCGATATTCCGTGTTTTTTCTAAAGGGTGACGTGCCATATCGTTATTTCACTTTTCCTTGTTCATCAGTGGAGAATTAGTTCCAAAATATATATTAGTGAACTGTTTCATCTTGTAAGAGACCACTTACCAGCGATAATGAGCAAACGCCTTGTTTGCTTCAGCCATTTTGTGTGTATCTTCTCTGCGTTTCACTGTTGCTCCAAGCCCATTTGAGGCATCTAGCAATTCATTTGCGAGGCGTTCTGCCATTGTTCGCTCTCGTCTGTCACGTGCAAAGCTCACAATCCACCGAATGGCCAGAGTCGTTGCTCTTCTTGGACGAACTTCTACGGGCACTTGATAAGTAGCTCCACCTACTCTCCGGCTTCGAACTTCAAGTTGGGGTCGAACATTTTCTATAGCTCTTTTAAGAGTATCGATAGGGTCTGATCCTGTTTTTTCTTCAACTGTTTTTAGCGCATCGTAAACGATGCGTTCGGCTACAGACCGTTTTCCTCTTTGGAGTATTTTGTTAACAAGCTGGGTTACAAGGGTAGATCCATAGATGGGATCCGGTTGGAGGCTTCTTCTCGTGGGTGGTCCTTTACGCGGCATTTCTGTCTACTTCCTAATCTTTCTTCGCACCGTATCGGCTTCGAGATTGTTTTCGATCTCGCACTGACGCTGTATCTAATGTGCCGCGAATGACTTTATAACGTACCCCAGGAAGATCCTTTACACGGCCACCGCGAACAAGAACAATTGAGTGTTCTTGCAAATTGTGGCCCTCACCAGGAATATACGCGGTGACTTCTGCACCACTTGTCAATCGCACACGAGCAACCTTTCGAAGAGCTGAGTTAGGCTTTTTAGGCGTCGCCGTATAAACCCTCGTACAAACACCACGTCTTTGGGGGGCTCCTTTAAGCGCAGGTGTTTTTTCCTTCCGGAACTTAGAGTCTCTACCCTTACGGACAAGTTGTTGAATTGTAGGCAATTTTTTCTCCAGGCCGTTTTAGCCTTTTGTCTTCAAGTCGACTGCAAAGATATTTTACAGCCAGCAAACCAGCCTACGAGTGTTTAAGCCAGTCCACACCCCAGAAAGGAGTTCTTAGGAAGATTTTTTAGAAACTTTTCTTCAGCCAATGAACTCTTCTGGAGCTGTAGGCGTTTCTAATTCTGTCACTTCACTATTTTCTTTCGGATCACCAATTTCTTCGGGCTCCTGGAACTCTGGTTGGGATGCTAACCATTCCGAAAGGTCTTCATCTCCGTCTTCATCAGATGAATAGAACTCCATCGGAGCATAGTCAGGTGCATCTGCTTCAAAGTCCCTATATTGCCCTAGGCCGGTTCCGGCTGGGATGAGTTTACCGATAATTATATTTTCTTTAAGGCCGACAAGGTTGTCGGATCGGGATTCGATAGCTGCTTCCGTTAGCACACGGGTAGTTTCTTGGAATGAAGCTGCAGATAACCAAGAATCTGTTGCCAAAGAGGCCTTCGTTATACCCATTAGCTGCGGACGAGCTTCTGCTGGTTTTTTCCCAGCTTCCACTAGTTCACGATTAGCTTCAACATAGACTCGCCTATCGATGCTTTCACCGGGTAGGAAATCTGAATCTCCTGGTTCTTGGACGAGAACACGCTTTGTCATTTGTCGAACGATAAGTTCAATGTGTTTATCGTGGATTGAAACACCTTGGTCTCTATATACGCTTTGAACTTGCTCTACGAGATACCGTTGAGTTTCTCTCATGCCGCGAATTTCAAGGAGTTCCTTAGGGTCTCTAGGGCCTTCGATGATAGGTTCACCTGCTGCAATTTCTTGCCCATCTGTGACTTCGAGTCGCGCTTCAATCGGTATCTTGTCATAGACATCCTCTTCACCATCATCGTTGACAATGATTACAGTTCGGCTTCGAGCATCATCATCGGCGATTCTGATCACTCCAGATGTTCGAGCCAACGTCGCCGCTCCTTTTGGAGTTCGAGCTTCAAAAAGTTCAACCACCCTCGGAAGACCACCAGCTAAGTCTTTTCCAGCAATACCTCCGGTATGGAAGGTACGCATCGTCAACTGTGTACCAGGCTCACCAATTGACTGCGCAGCGATAACACCAACAGCTTCGCCAATTTCAATCAGGGTTCCCGTGGCCATAGACATCCCGTAACTAGCGATAGAAATTCCTTGTTCACTTTCATCGGTAAGAGGCGTAAGGCAACGGACTCTAGTGGTATCCGTATCTTCCGCCATAAGATTCATTACTTCTTCGGTGATCATCGTGCCTTGTTCATAGACTGTGCCACCTGAAAGTGTGACATCTTCAGCAAGAATTCGGCCATAGAGACGAGTTTTTAAATGCGCCCTTTCTTTTCTGTCCGTAGGACTAGTCGGCTCTGTACCAACATAATTGCCTTCGCTATCCCTATAGAAGTCTTCAGGATAGATATCTTCGATCCAAGAGGAAGGAGGTATCTTTCCATCTTCAAAAGGGTTCTCAGTATTAATGATTACTTCTTGAGCGACATCTACCAATCGTCTGGTCAAATATCCGGAGTCAGCAGTCCGAAGGGCAGTATCTACGAGACCTTTTCTTGCTCCGGGAGTAGCGATGTAATACTCGAGCATAGAAAGCCCCTCGCGGAAGTTGCTTTTAATTGGTCGTGGAATCATATCTCCACGGGGGTTCGCTACTAAGCCACGCATACCGGCAATCTGCCTTACCTGCATCATGTTTCCTCGGGCTCCGGAACCAACCATCATGTCAATCGGATTAAAAGTTTCTTCTTTTAATCCCGCTTCCATATCGTTTTTCACTTCTTCTGTAGCTTGAGACCAAATTTCTACTTCCTTTTGGCGTCGCTCACCGTCAGTGATAATTCCGCGGCGGAATTGATTCTCAACTTTCTCAGCTTCTTTCTCATGCTTCTCCAAAATACCTTTTTTGGTAGCAGGTGTCTTCACATCATCCACAGAGACAGTTACACCAGATTTCATAGCCCAAAAGAAGCACAAGTCTTTAAGCTGGTCCAAGCTTTGTGAGACTGTCGACTTAGGGTAATTACGGGCTAAATCTTCTACGATCCCTCCCATTTCGCGCTTAGTCACACTGTTATTTACCCAGGGAAAACTCTCTGGGAGGGCATGATTAAATAAAACCCTGCCGATGGTGGTTACATGATATTCAGCTGCTTTCCCATTCGCTGGAGTTTTCAATGTTCGAGGTGAGCGGAAAGTGATTTTTGAATGTAGTTCAACCTCTTTCGCTTCAAGCGCCCGTTCTATTTGGTCTATACGTCGGAAGGTTCTTCCTTCTCCCTTTCCTCCATCGATCTCTTCAGTTAAGTAGTACGCTCCGATGATCATGTCTTGCGTGGGAACCGTCAACGGGTTCCCGTTCGCAGGAGAAAGAATATTGTTGATAGAAAGCATCAATACCCTTGCTTCAGCTTGAGCCTCTGCCGATAATGGAAGATGAACTGCCATTTGATCGCCATCAAAGTCAGCGTTAAATGCGGTACAAACGAGTGGGTGTAGCTGAATTGCCTTGCCGTCAACTAGAACTGGCTCAAAAGCTTGAATCCCTAAACGATGCAATGTAGGAGCCCTATTAAGAAGCACAGGATGTTCCTTAATCACCTCATCAAGGATAGGCCAAACAGCAGGGCGTCGACGTTCGACCATACGCTTAGCTGATCGAATATTTGGAGCCAGATTGTCAGCAACAAGCTGTTTCATAACGAATGGCTTAAATAGTTCAAGCCCCATTAATTTAGGCAATCCGCACTGGTGAAGTTTGAGTGAAGGTCCAACAACGATAACGGATCGGCCTGAATAGTCGACACGTTTCCCTAACAGATTCTGCCTGAAGCGTCCTTGTTTTCCTTTAAGCATGTCAGACAAAGACTTGAGTGGTCGGTTTCCAGGTCCAGTTACTGGGCGGCCTCGTCGACCATTATCAAATAGGGCATCAACTGCTTCTTGGAGCATTCTTTTTTCATTGTTTACAATGATTGCCGGAGCACCAAGGTCTAGCAATCGCTTTAAACGGTTATTCCTATTGATTACCCGACGATAAAGGTCATTGAGATCTGAAGTGGCGAAACGTCCACCGTCTAATTGAACCATAGGGCGGAGTTCTGGCGGAATGACGGGGACAACATCGAGAATCATAGCTCTTGGGCTGTTAACTCGATTTCCTTTCTCATTTCGCCGATTAAAGGAAGATACTATTTTGAGTCGCTTTATTGCCTTTTGTTTTCTTTGGGCAGAAAGTGGTTTTTGACCTGCCGGAGGGTCTATAGCCTCACGTAGTTTTATTTCTTCCTCATCAAAATCGAGACGCTCTACAAGCTGAGCAATGGCATCAG
>Ga0209404_10001888_pt1 | contig 13507 bp, 9 predicted proteins | sample TroAtlMetagenome_2_FD_187447 | JGI IMG/M metagenome (GOLD analysis project Ga0209404, IMG submission 187447) | Marine eukaryotic phytoplankton communities from Atlantic Ocean - Tropical Atlantic ANT8 Metagenome (SPAdes) (version 2) | ecosystem: Environmental > Aquatic > Marine > Oceanic | place...
GTACACCAAAAGCGCTACGTTTATATGGCATTGAAGAGTCAGAATACAGTTCTGACGAAGAAATGTTTAACCTTGTTCACCAAATGCGTACACGTATTATCACCAGCACCCCTTTCAGTGGCGAGCGGGTTTTAGGCGCTATTTTATTTGAAAATACCCTAGACCGTGAAATTGAAGGCATGTCTACTGCGCACTATCTGTGGCAGAAGAAGCGCGTTATTCCTTTCTTGAAAGTGGATAAAGGGCTTGTTGAAGAGAGCAACGGTGTACAGGTGATGAAGCCGATAGTTGGTCTAGATGCGTTACTGGCTAAAGCCGTTGCCCAAGATGTTTTTGGTACTAAGATGCGTTCAGTGGTAAAACTGGCAAATCATCAAGGTATCAAAGATGTAGTAGAGCAGCAGTTTGAAGTAGGTAAGCAAATTATCGCAGCAGGTTTAGTGCCTATCATTGAGCCTGAAGTGGATATTCATAGTCCTCAAAAAGCGGAAGCAGAAGCACTGCTTAAACTTGAAATTCTTACTCAGCTTAATTTGTTGAGCGAAGGCCAAGAAGTGATGTTAAAGCTAACACTGCCTAATGAAGCTAACTTCTATAAAGAGCTTGTTGATCATCCTCGTGTACTTAAAGTGGTAGCGTTGTCTGGCGGTTACAACCGTGAAGAAGCCAATGCGAAGCTTTCAGAAAACCAAGGCATTATCGCAAGTTTCTCAAGAGCGCTAACTGAAGGTGTTTCTGACAAACAGTCTGATGACGAGTTTGCAGCTACACTAGATGGTGCGATTGAAGGTATTTACCAAGCTTCAAAAGCATAAGCTTTATTATTGAAAGGGGCGCTGAGAGCGCCCTTTTTTGTTAGCTATCTCCATCCCCCCCCTAATTGGTTAAAAATCACACCAAAACTACCCCAAATTCATCTTACAACCAGGTTTACTCACCGTTTATTTTTAAAACAGATGATTTATTCCGTAATACCAGTCCGCATAGATAATTACCCTCTCAGCGAGACTTAAAATGTTCGTAATCGCGGCGTGTTACCACAGGTATAGTGGTTCTACATCAAGGTAACACAACAAAGAGTACGGACATTTTAAACTCGCCCTTCGGGAAGGTCTGGCAAGCTTCCTAGCTTCATTCTGGAAATTTGAAAGGGAACAGCCATTCCTGTATTCCCACGCTTTGCTAGGAAACTTGCCAGCGCCTTCTGAGTGGGCGATTATCTATGCGGATTGGTATAGGATAAAGAAACACCAATAAAAATATCAGGGGTATCATGTTTTCAACTCAAATTGTAAGTTGTCAGCGAAGACGAGGTAGACGAGATTTTCGTGTTACAACAGGTTTAACCGTATTCTTTCTATGTATCTGTGCAGGCCTTTCATCATTCTCGTACGCTGATGATGTGAAGGAAGATACTGATAATGATATGTTTTTTCAATCTGAAGATATATTCGATTTAGAGTACGTGAGTGATGTACGGGTATCGCCCAATGGTAAACAAATCGCCTACGTTCGTCGTTCTAATGACATTATGACAGACAGCACACGCTCGAACATTTGGCTGGCGTCAGTGGATGGAAAGTCTCATCGCCCATTATTATCATCTAAGAAAAGTTACTATTCTCCAAGGTGGTCGCCAGATGGTAAGCGGCTCGCCTATTTGTCTAATGAAGAGGGCAAACCTCAGCTTTATGTGCGTTGGATGGATACGGGGCAAACGGCGCTAATCACCAATGTTACGTCATCCCTTGGCAATATCACCTGGTCTCCTAACGGTAAACATATCGCATTTACCATGAGTGTGGATGTTGAAGAAAAGCCCCTAAAAGTTAATTTGCCTAAGAAGCCAAAAGGCGCAAAGTGGGCGCCTAAATTTGAGTACATTACCAAAGCGCGTTATCAAGCTGACGGTAAGGGAATTTTAGAACCTGCTTATACGCATATATTTATTGTTTCAACTGATGGTGGCACGGCTCGGCAACTCACCTCTGGTAACTATCATCATAGGGGAGGTTTAAGCTTCTCTCCTGATTCGCAAAAAATATTCTTTGCGGCTAATCGCAGCGATAACTGGGAATATGAGCCGGTGGAATCCGATATCTTTACGGTAAATATGCAAGGTGTTATTGAGCAGCTTACCGACTTTAAAGGTACGGAGTCCGCTCCGGTAGTATCACCGAATGGAAAGTATGTGGCGTATTCACGTCGTAGTGACGATAAAGTCATGTATAAAAACCGCTATTTATACATCATGAATGCAGATGGTACTGAGCACAAAAACCTTACCGCTGATATCGATAATTCGGTGTCTAACTTTCAGTGGAAAGGTAACAAGAGTATCTACTTTCAGCAATCGGTACGCGGCCTCGCTCAAGTTGATGTTGTTACGCTATCTGGCAAAGTTAAATCTGTTGCCAAAGGCTTAGGGGGCACTACGTTAGGGCGCCCTTATGTATTTGGTATGTATCATGCTGCAGACAACGTAGTGGCTTATACCAAAGGGCGTACCGATCGCCCCGCAGATGTGTTTGTTACCACACGTAGCGAACAACAACTTACGTTTTTGAACGAAGATGCGCTAGGTCATAAGCAGCTTGGTGAAGTTAAAGAAATTATGTATCGCTCATCAATCGATGATGAGGAAATTCAAGGCTGGTATATCTTACCGCCTGATTACGATGAAACTAAAAAATACCCGCTTATTCTAGAGATTCACGGTGGACCAAACTTGGCGTACGGGCCGGTGTTCACTGCCGAGCTACAGCGTATGGCAGCAGAGGGCTATATTGTATTTTATGATAACCATCGCGGTAGTACAGGATACGGCGAGCGCTTTGCACTGCTATTGCAAGGTAAGTACAGTTCTAAGTACGATTTTGCAGACCATATGTCTGGCGTTGATGCTCTTATTGATAGAGGGCTAGTCGACCCTGAAAAGCTCTTTATTACAGGCGGCTCTGCAGGAGGAATAGCATCAGCTTATGCTATAGGGTTAACCAACCGCTTTAAAGCGGCTGTTGTTGCTAAGCCGGTTATTAACTGGCTTTCAAAGGTACTTACTGCTGACTCAGGGCTATATCAAATTCCTTTCCAGTTTCCCGCTAAACCATGGGAAAATATCGCGCATTACTGGCAGCGTTCGCCGCTTTCGTTAGTAGGAAATGTGACAACGCCAACCATGTTAATTACCGGCACAGAAGATAAGCGCACGCCTTCATCTGAAGCCGAGCAGTTTTACCAAGCGCTTAAGCTTCAAAAAGTGGATACGGTATTAGTGAAAGTGCCCGGCTCCCCCCATGGCATCGCTTCGAAACCTTCCCGAATGATAGGCAAGGTAGAGAATATATTGGCATGGTTTAAGAAGTATTCCGCCGAGCACAATGACGAGCATTAATTGATTGCACGCTTTTGTAAAACCTAAAGCGTAAAACGCAAAAAGGGAGCATTAATGCTCCCTTTTTATTCTTCGCAAACCGGCTTATTTGACAAAGATTATTTAAACGGGGTTTACTTAATAGAAAGCGTTAAGTCTAACGCTTTCCAATAGGCACTTTCTCGAACCAAGTCGGCTGCCAGAATAGGCTTTTCTTCCAACCAATCTTTAGGAAAAGTAAGGCTTAAGCCGCTCTTATCTACATCAATTTCTAGATTGGGCAAGAAGCCCTCTTGGCGTTTAATATTAAGCAACGCGCCAATGCGCAACAAGGCGATAAGCTTTTTAACCGCAGCTAAATCATACAAATTAAAATTAGGAAGGTCGTTAGCCCGTACTTTCTTTCTATGAAAGCGTACTAGGGTTGCCAATAATTCCTGTTGTTCTTGCGTAAAGCCAGGCATATCAACGTTAGCCAGAATATAGGCACTGTGGCGCTGTACACCCCGAGAGTTAATTTGAATACCCACTTCATGCAACAACGCCGCCCAACCCAGCATACTTTTGAAATCGTGATGTTTAAGTTTCCATGCCTTTTCAGCATGGTTAAAGAGGTTAAGTGACGTGTTAAGCACAAGCGTGGCTTGTGCGGTATCAACATCGTAGCGAGTGGCCAAGCTGCTGGCAGTTCTGCCCCGTATATCGGCATGATGCAGCTCATCTTCCATCTGGTAAATCACCCCTTCACGCAAGGCGGCAGGGGAATAAACTAAGGTATCTATTTCTAGGGCTTTAAATACTGCAATTAAAATAGCCAAGCCGCCAGCAATAACCACGCGTCTATCTTCGGTTAAGTCCGGGTAGCTAAGCTTGTCGATATGGCCTGCACTAATAAACTGCTTCATTAGGTTACGCAGGCTTTTAAGCGTAACGGGTATATCGTGATCGTTGGGCTTATCTTGTTGACACAGCGTAAACAAAGAGCGGATCGTGCCCGATGTACCAATACATTGCACCCAACCTAGCTTGCGGTACTTATCTTGAATAAATTCCAGTTCTTGTTCAGCAGCAGTAATCGCCAGCTCAAAAGATTTGTTCTTTAAAGTCCCATCTGGGAAAAAGCGCTTGGTGTAGCTCACACAGCCCATTTGTAAGCTTCTACAAATAAGTGGGTTAAACCCTTCGCCAATGACAAATTCTGTAGAGCCACCGCCAATATCTACCACCAGCTGCTGACCATCAGCATGGTTGGTATGTGCTACGCCAGAGTATATCAAACGGGCTTCTTCTACCCCCGAAATAACTTCTACGGGGTAGGGCAGAATATCTTTTGCAGCATTAATGAAGTGGTGGGCGTTTTTTGCTTTGCGAAGCGTGTGGGTAGCGACAATACGCACCGAGTCGGGTTCAAAACCACGCAGGCTTTCAGCCACAATACGGAGCATTTTTAAGCCGCGCTCCATGGCTTCGTCCGACAGAATATTATCGTCGTCTAAGCCTTCAGCCAATCGCACTTTTTGCTTAACTCGATGCAGAATTTGCACAGACCCAGCAACAATACGCGCTACCACAAGGTGAAAGCTATTCGAGCCAATATCTAACGCGGCTACTTTATTAACCTCACGGCTTTCAACGGTATCAAAAACAGATTCATGCTGAGTCATTTCATGCTGAGTCATTTAGGGTTCTATTTTCCTGCTTCTTTTTCTTCTTCTTTCACAAGATAGTCGTAAATCTCTATCTGTGAACGTAATTTTTTACGATTGCCTCGGGCAACGTACTTGTTGCTTTGTTCCTTGTCAATCACTCTCGCTTTTAGCGTATCACGGAATTGTATGTCCATAATATCGACAATGCGCTGTTGCAGGTTTTTATCGTATATAGGGCAACCGACTTCAATGCGATTATCCATGTTACGGGTCATCCAGTCAGCAGATGAAATAAACACTTTCCTCTCGCCGCCGCCTTCAAATACCATCACCCTAGGGTGCTCTAAGAACCTATCGACAATAGAAATAATCTCGATGTTTTCGCTAATACCTCTTAAGCCCGGTATTAACGAACACATACCACGTACAATGCCGCGAATTTTCACCCCAGCTTGGCTGGCACGATACAAGTCATCCATCAATTCATTATCAACAAGGTTATTAATCTTGAAGGTGATTTGCGCAGGGCGGCCTTCTTTCAAGTGTTGAATTTCTTGACGAATAAGCGACTGAATACGGGTTCTGGCGTTTAAGGGGGAAATCTGCAAATGCTGGAATTTATACCGGCGGAAAGGGTATTGAATTAAATCGAACACGGCTACTGCTTCATTTGCTAACTCTTGGTTTCGCGTAAATAAGCTGTAATCGGTGTAGATTTTGGCGGTTTTTTCGTTGAAGTTCCCTGTGCCGAAATGCGCATAGTTAATCATCGCACCACGTTCTTCACGGGTGATCACGCAAAGCTTCGAGTGAATCTTTAATGTGGGCACGCCTAGAACCACGCGAATACCCGCATCAGTCATACGTTTCGACCACTCAATGTTGGCCTCTTCATCAAAACGGGCCCGAAGTTCAACGACTACGGTAACTTTCTTACCGTTATCTACCGCATCAATTAGCGAGTTGATAATACGAGAGTTGCTGGCCACACGATAAATATTAATGCGGATAACTTTTACGCTAGGGTCGAAGGCCGCTTGACGTACAAATTCGGTAACATGTAGAAATCGGTGATACGGGTAGTACAGCAGAATGTCGTGGGCGGTAATGGCATCGAATACCGTATTGAATTTAGAAAAGGCATTGCTGTCAATCGCCGGTAGTGGTGCGTGCTCTAAGTATTCGCGGCCCACATTTGGAAAACCAATGAAATCTTTAAAGTTACGATAGTGCCCCGCAGCATGCATGGTATCGAGTTTAGTTATACGTAAACGCTTGCGTAAGTCCTGCATCATATCTTCAGGCATGTCGTTATCATAGATAACCCGAACAGGCTCGGCAATTAAGCGCTGTTTCATGCTCTCAGACATTTTCTCAACATAACTTTCATCAATCTCGTCATTGATAGAGTACTCGGCGTCTCGAGTCATCTTGAATGAAAACGACTCTACCTCGTCGAATTTCACAAAGCCGCGGAAGATGTCTTCTAAGCAAAGCTGAATCATGTCATCCAGCATAATAATATGTTTTTTCTTTCGGCTTTTTTCCGGCGGAATAAGCATAAAGCGAGACATGTCAGATGTAGGCACCTGAATAACCGCATAGCGAGTATTGCGGTCTTTACGGCGCAGGGCGACATACAAATAGACAGATGTGCCATTTAGTCGGCTCAACAAATCCATCTTCTTATCAATAATAATAGGGGCAATATGGCGAAGCACCTTATTTACAAAGAAATTGCGCACCCACTGCTTTTGATAGTCATTTAATTCATGCTTTCGCAAAATGTGAATATTGTAACGTGCAAGCGCTTTCAATACGTCTTTGTGGATATGGTCGAACTTGTCGGAAAGTTGTACTACTTTTTGCTGGATAATAGCCATTAACGCTGTTTGTTTTTCAGCTTCTTCTTCGTTGCCATCATTTTGGGCAATAGTAATTTGGCGCTTCACGTCAGCAGCACGAACACGATAAAATTCGTCAAGATTGTTGGAGTAAATACCTAAGAACCGAATACGTTCTACAACAGGGTTGTTCTTATCAGCAGCTTCCTGCAAAACCCTTTCGTTAAATGCTAGCCAGCTAAGCTCTTTGGGATAATATAATTCTGGGTTATCCATAATTTATCGTTTTTTCACTTCTTAAAATGGCCAAAGACTGACATCAGTCAGTGACATTACTGTGACAACCCTTAGATATAATAGGGTTAATTCGTAGTCCTTTACCTCAACGAGGTGGTTCTAAACCTTACTGCTTGGCCTGTATATCCACTACCAAGTCGTTCGCCAACGATTCAAGGGCATCTTGCAGTGCATCGTCATCAAAATCTTCAGGTACTGCAATAACCGCATTGGCCTTAAAGATTAAACTTCCCCAGTTAGGCGCGCTTTCGCAACGTGATGAAAAGTTGAGGATGTTAAGGTTAAATTGGTTTAGCACTGAAGTTAGCTCTTGCACTATGCCTGCTTTGTCGTTGCCCATAACATCAACGGTTAGTTGGTTCGTTAATGTATTGCTCGCGGTATTAACTGCCACAGACTGAACAGACAAGTCGGAAATAGCGTTTAGAGCATCGACCAGTTTTTCGTTCTCGTCAGCGGGAACATGTACTTCAACAAAACCGGTAAACATGCCTGCCATATGCGCAAAGCTTGAACCTTGCCAATTGCCTTTGTGCTTGTAAATGCACTTAGCTAGCGCATCAACCAAACCCGGTTTGTCTTTACCCATAATACTGATAATGAGCGATTGCATGAGAAACTCCTATTTCAGAATCTGTAGAAATACGTTTGCTACTGTGGTTTTACGGTAATACCATAAGTCACACTGAAAAAACGCTACTGGTTAGTATTGCTAATAAAACTTGATAACAACAGTGGTTGAGGCAGCCTACTTTAGGCGTTATTCACCCGAATTAACCTAAAAGTTTTCGCTTGCTATTAGCATAACAAAACTTACACTGCTCACCAGTGTAATTTACACCTGATAATATTATTAAATAAGAATGACTTCCTATAGCGACAGCATCAATAGAAAACGCCAGCGCAACGATAGGTGGGGGCGGTATATCGTCACCGGCTTTGGTGGTTTGGTATTGCTGACGCTGGTTATCTTAATTTCGCACCTAGTCAGTCAGGCTTTACCCTTGGCGTTAGTGCCTAACATTGAGAAAGAGCACCAGTTCGCATTACCCCAAGGCAGCCATGTTGAAAACGCCGGCGATTTGCTTGGTGGCCAGTTAGTGGTAATTAGCGGCGAGGAATGCCGCTTTAGCTTATTTGGTTACAGCGATAATAATATCACTAAGCATCACGACTATATTCGCCCTTGTGATCATCAATTGTCGACCACCTCATTAATGGGCGAAAATGCAATTGTAGATATTTCCGCTGGTGGACAAGTTCGCGTGGTGCCCGTCAGGTCGTTAGCGTATCGCAGTGTATTGATTGCGAATAATTCAGATCCTATAGCTCAGTCTTCAAGCCTAGCATCCTCGACAATATCTTTTGCACTACCGAGCAAATATTGGTCACAAACTTCGTCCTGGCATTTTGCTTTGTCGTCTAAGTGGTCGGCAATAGCGTTACATACACCATCAGGTACTTTTATTCGCTGGGTTAATCAACTTAATCCCACGCAAATGATTGATAAGTTCTTTGCCAATGTCGATAAAGTACATTTGTTACCTGGTGCACAAATGATGTTGGTAGAAAAAGAAGCACATTTGTTCCTTTCACGTCTTTTTGAGGACGAATCAGAACTCTCGCTATTAACGTCTTTTAATAAGCCCAGCAGCCACGACACTTCTATTTTAAGCCTAGAAAAAGACAGAACCTTTTTCTTGCAAGATGGCGCTAGCCACGTTAGCCGGTGGGTAATACATCGCGATGCTAACAAGCTTGGCTTCATTGAAACTTACCAGTTCTCGTTAAATGTGGGCGAACGGTTGGTTGATATAAAAGAGCATGCCAGTATTAATGTGGTGGCAGCGCTTACTGATAAACATCGCCTACTATTTATCAATCGAGTATCAGGTGAAGTGGTCACAACCATTGATTTACCTGAACCTATACAGTCAGTTTCTTGGTTCGGTAACCGACTTTACGGCTACAATGATGACGCTATTTTCATTTGGCAGGCAAACCACCTAAGCGGTATTACGACGTGGCGCTCGCTATTTGCACCGCAACATTATGAAGGATATACCGATGTAGATACGGTGTGGCAAACCACAAACGCCACCGATTTCCAAGAAGCAAAGTTTAGCCTTACGCCATTAATAATAGGTAGCATGAAGGCATCACTACTGGCGTTATTTATTGCCATTCCGGTAGCAATCGGTGCAGCCATTTACACCGCCTTTTTTGCTAAAGAGCGACTTCGTCATGCCCTAAAACCCGCCATTGAGATGCTAGAAGCTGTCCCCAGTGTGCTTATTGGCTTTATCGCCGCCATTTGGCTATCACCCATGGCCGAACAATTTCTCTTCTCTTTTGCTTTTTTTCTTATTGTTATTCCATTTGTATTGATTGCAGTAGCCTTTGTTCAACGCCCCATTGCCGATCGCTTGCCGGCTAAAATTCGACATGGTGCTGAGTTAGGCTTTGCGATACTTGGCGTATTTATATTGGGTTATATAAGTGTGGTATGGGCGCCAGAGTGGTTCTTTAGCGTAATTAATGTAGATGGTTTTGACATGCTAGCCGCTGAGTCTGATAGCCCTATAGGTAAAACGACGATAGTTGTGGCGTTAGCGCTGGGCGTCGCTATTTCACCGAGTATTTACTCTATTGCTGAAGATGCCATAGGTGGTGTGCCCGATGAATTAAAGCATGCTTCGTTTGCGCTAGGGGCTACGCGGCTTCAAACCCTTAAACATGTGGTATTGCATGTCGCCTTTCCAGGTATTACGGCGGCGATTATGCTTGGATTTGGTCGCGCATTCGGGGAAACCATGATTGTACTTATGGTGACAGGGAACACGCCGATATCAAGTTGGGGCTTAATTGAAGGCTTACGTGCATTAACGGCCAACTTAGCCATTGAATTACCCGAAGCCGATGTATCATCGGCGCATTATCAAATTCTTTTCTTTACCGCTGGCATACTCTTTGTTTTTACTTTTGTTGTAAATACGATTGCTGAATTTACTCGTCAACGCCTACGCAGTAGATCTTATTATGAATAATATTTTCAATGGAGGCTTTAACGCCGTTCATCGCCAGTCGTTAGTTATATCGTTAACGGCGTTTTTGACGAGCTTGCTATTAATTGCTTTGGTCAGTGTGTTGTTCCTTATCACCTTTCGTGGCGGTGCGTATTTTTGGCCCGAGCCTATTTACAAGGTGACCTATAAAGTTGCTACAGCCAATGAAAGCGCTCAGTCCGACAGTAGGATGTTCGCTCAGCTTTATATGGCTGACGAAGATGAGCAAATCTATCAAGTTCACTTTGCTGACGAGCAAAGCCCGTATGGTTCACAAATGCAGTTGGCCAGCGCGCATATCATTAACAAAGAACTTGCTTATGGCAGTGCCGAAATAAAAGTTAAAGACGGGCGTTTCGTATTGGGGCAGCCTGAGTTTTTAACCACACCGGACAGCCGACGGGAAGACTTATCGCTATTTTCAGATATTCAAGACAGAGTATCCGCACTAAGTGCGCAAATTGAGAAAATCAGAAGCGAACGACTATCGCCCATTCATGAGTCGTTGGCATCACTAGATAGCAAAGGTGTGGATCAAAATGCGCCGGCAAGAAAGCGCTTAGAGACGCAGTTCGAACGCTGGCAGCACGAAGTTATTCACCTTGAGGAAGAGCGAGACGAATATGAACTCAGTGTTACTTTTGCCAATGCGCAAGCGTACGCTATTCGAGTGTCTGAAATTAAAAGCGTCGATTATGTAAGCCAGCTTAACTATTTTGAAAAGTGGCAGGTGGCATTGAGTCGTATCGCGACCTTCCTGACTGATTCGCCCAAACAGGCGAATACGTCTGGTGGGGTGTATCCCGCGCTATTTGGCACTGTGCTAATGGTATTTTTAATGACCATTATAGTGACGCCGTTTGGCGTGCTGGCAGCGATTTATTTAAGTGAATACGCTCCTGATACGCCGTTTACCACCGCCATAAGAATAAGCGTTAGCAATATGGCAGGCGTACCTTCCATTGTTTATGGGGTTTTTGGTTTAGGCTTTTTTGTTTATACCTTGGGCGGCAATATAGATGCACTTTTCTTTGCAGATAAATTGCCCGCACCCACCATGGGAACCCCGGGTGTGTTCTGGGCGAGTTTGACCATGGCTATTTTAACCTTGCCGGTCGTTATTGTTGCCACCGAAGAAGGCTTGCGACGAGTCCCCGAGGGGTTAAAACGGGGGAGTTATGCCCTTGGTGCCACCAAGGTTGAAACTATCGCTAAAACCATTCTGCCCATAGCGTCACCTGGAATAATGACAGGCGTTATATTAGCGATTGCTAGGGCGGCTGGTGAAGTCGCACCTTTAATGTTAGTTGGGGCGGTGAAATTTGCCCCAACGCTACCTATAGACGGTGAGTTCCCGTATCTGCATCTAGAACGGCAATTCATGCATTTGGGCGTACTCATTTATGATGGCGCTTTTCATAGTCATACTGATGCGAAGAACTCTTCAATGATGTTTGCCGCCTGCTTGCTGCTATTAATCGTGGTATTTGTATTGAATGTGCTTGCAGTTATACTAAGAACGCGGTTAAGAAAGCGCTATTTACAAGGGTAACCTTTTACATGCTGAAGTTGTTTGAACGCAATACGCTCAACGTGGCTGACATCACAGATGACACCACGGCTATCGATGTGCGTAACCTCAATTTATGGTTTGGAAATAAGCATGTGCTTAACGACATTTCAATGCGTATTCCAAAAAATAAGATCACCGCATTAATTGGCCAAAGTGGGTGCGGTAAATCTACCCTAGTAAACTGCTTTAACAGACTTAACGATTTGTACGATGGCTGCAAATACGAAGGCGAAATTATTATTGGTGGTCGCAATATCAATAGTAAAAAGGTGAACGTATCGCGGCTACGCACTCAAGTAGGTATGGTATTTCAGCGGCCTAACCCTTTTCCCATGAGCATTTACGATAATGTTTGTTACGGGCTTCGCTTGCAAGGTATTAAAACCCGACGCCACTTAGACGATGCGGTAGAAAGTGCGTTAAAAGAAGCTGCATTATGGGATGAAGTTAAAGACAGATTGTTTGAATCGGCTAACGCGTTATCTGGCGGTCAGCAGCAGCGCTTAGTTATTGCCAGAGCACTAGCCCTTAAACCCGATATTTTGTTACTAGATGAGCCTACCTCGGCGCTTGACCCATTAACGACCTTGTTTATTGAAGAATTAATGGCTGAGCTTAAGAAGCGTTGTACCATCGTGATTGTTACCCACAATATGCAGCAAGCCTCAAGGGTTTCAGATTACACGGCGTTCTTCCATCAGGGGCGATTGGTTGAATATGCAGACAGCGATTCGCTATTTACCATGCCAGAGAAGAAACAGACTGAAGATTATATTACTGGCCGCTATGGCTAACTAGCTAAAACAGCAGTAGCGAATAGGAGCGATACAATGCGTCAGGTTGCACTGAATACCCATATTTCCGGAACCTTTAATATCGAGTTAGAAAACTTAAGAAACTCGGTGTTAACCATGGGCGGCGAAGTAGAGCAGCAATTACTTGATACCTTGAAAGCACTCAAATTAAATCACCCTGGCTTGGCTGAAAAAGTAGTGTTGAATGACCTTAAGATTAATTCTATGGAAATTCAGATAGACGAAGAGTGTATTCGGATTATTGCCAAGCGCCATCCTACCGCAAGCGATCTTCGCTTAATCATGACCATATCTAAAGCCATCACTGACATTGAAAGAATGGGCGATGAAATAGAACGTATTGCTAAGCTGGTCACCCGCAACAAATTACCTAGCTCTGACACTATCAAAAGCAGCATGTTGTTAATCGGCGAGCGAGTAGCGGCGATGATGCGAGGTACTTTCGATGCGTTTGCACGTCAGGACGAAAGTGCGGCTTTGGCGGTGTATAAACAAGACAACCGAATAGACAGCGAATATAAACGCTTGCTCACTTACACCACCACAGAAATGGAAAAAACCACAGAAGATATGCAAGATTGGCTAGACGTATTGTGGGCCATGCGTTCATTAGAGCGTATTGGTGACAGGTGTAAAAACGTGTGCGAATACGTGGTTTATTTAACCAGAGGGACAGATGTAAGGCATACGCCGCTAGAAAACATTCACCAAAAGTTAGAAGATTTGAGTTAAAAATTGCTCAAAAACTGTCACAAAACCGCAATACTTGCCCAAATTATCATCGTATGAATTTAATTCCGTTGCGTTTTCTGTTTTTTCGTAGATTTTCACTATGGCTCTGCAGACGATTACGCTATCATGCGCCGCAGCAAAGTATAATTCGTGCAAAAA
>Ga0209404_10001889_pt1 | contig 13504 bp, 26 predicted proteins | sample TroAtlMetagenome_2_FD_187447 | JGI IMG/M metagenome (GOLD analysis project Ga0209404, IMG submission 187447) | Marine eukaryotic phytoplankton communities from Atlantic Ocean - Tropical Atlantic ANT8 Metagenome (SPAdes) (version 2) | ecosystem: Environmental > Aquatic > Marine > Oceanic...
AGAAAAACTACCTAGTAATCTAGTAGCAACTAGTGTATACTGGATGTATATGAATTAACAATAGGGGCCTTACAAAGCTCGGGCAAGGGATAAAGGGATTAAATATCACAAAATCCACAAGCATTTATTAGATTGATGTGTGCAATCCCTCCCTGCCAGTTTATTATGGAGACTTTATGGAACTACTGAACAATATTTTTTTATTCCCTTACGATGTCTTTATGTTTATGATTAAATATGTCGTTGCAGCTCTTGGTTGGGCTGGAATATTTGTCTGTATACATTATCTATGGACGAGTGCCGATATCTCATACTTAAAATTTCGTAACCCTTTCTATCGTGACTAAATAGTTATATGGATTTATATCTTATACATTTTATTTTCATTGTGACGATGTCAAGTGTGTCGTTCTTATGGGGCGAATACACAGGCTATAGGAAAGGACAAACAGAAATGCTTATCGATTTGATACAGAAAAAACTTGTCACAGAAAATCAACTAAGAAAAAAATATAATATCGACCAATAACACTTAGGACAATTTATATTATGAAGAAGTTGAAAGAACAATTCAGAAAAGCCACAACAGTTCTCGGAGTAAACACCTCACACGATACAGCCGTTGCCGTCTTAGAAGATGGTGTATTGGTTGATGTCTTTGAAGAAGAGAGGAGTCGCAGAGAGAAATACTGGTCACCCATAGACGAATTGGTTCCTGATTTACACGACAACAGGACATTAAGAAACAGTGAATACGATGAATTTGGTTTGTTATGCATTGACCACAAACAACTCCATGAACCAGACTATCTGGCGTTCGCCAGTTTCGATAGGAGACAATTAAACATTGGTATAAAGGATAGAGTAAAGAAAGATAGACTCTTGCAAGGAGAGATGATTAAAGACTTCTCCTCGCAACAATTAAGTATGACTAGACTCGAAGAAATTAAAAAGAAATATCCAAATGTTATAACAGACTTCGAAATGATTACTTCATTGGCCAACTCAGAACACATGGGTCAAGACGACCTAGTCAACGATGCGATTGCACGCCAAGTCAATGTTAAACAGTTTGACTTCAAACAAGAACATCATTACTTCCATGCCGTATGTGGTTCGCATTTATCTCCTTACGATGAGTGTATTGTTATCACATGGGACGGTGGAGGTTTTCAATCACACTTCGATGAGTGGCCTAACTATCAAGAGATAGAATGTATCTGGCATTACAAAGATGATAAAGTTGTTCCTCTATGGAAAAGATATTCCAATCATCGTGCCGTTCAAGATATTACTATGACATTCTTTGAGAATTGGGGAGAGGATGCATGTCATTGCTATGAAGATGAAACACATATAATCAATGGTGTCGAGTCAGTCTTTACTTCTATGCCTAGTATGGGTATGAACTTTAGTAATATGTCCTATGCACTAGGGTGTGATGACATGGGTCGTGCCGCTGGTAAAGTTATGGGTATGGCATCATACGGAAGAGTCGTAGACAATGTGTGGACTAAACACACGACAGCCAACAGACTAGAACACGATTCACTTGCACATGCCACAACAGTTATTCAGAAGGCAGTAGACTTAGTTCCAGATTGCAAGAACATTGTTTTATCTGGAGGGTATTCTTTAAACTGCACCAACAACTACAAATATTTACAAGCGTTCCCCGAACATCAATTCTTTGTTGACCCTATACCACACGATGGTGGAACTGCCGTAGGGTGTGCATTAGATTACTGGAGAGATATCAATGCTGACGACTAATATAGTAAGAGACCAAGAAATATGTCTCGAAGAGATAATAGATAATAAACAGATTGTTGCAATCTATCAAAATTATTCCGAATGGGGTCCAAGGGCATTAGGGAATCGTTCTATATTATTTGACCCAAGAAACCCAAACGCCAAGAACATTGTTAATTCAGTTAAGAAGAGAGAGGCCTATAGACCTTTCGCTTGCACAATTATGGCTGAATACGCACACGACTATTTTGAGATGCTACAACTACCTGACTCTCCATGGATGTCATTTGCAATTCAATGTAAAGAACAAGCACATAAAGATATACCGAGTCTCGTTCATGCAGACAATACATGTCGTATGCAGACAGTGACAGAAGAACAGAATAAAAATTATTATAATTTAATTAAAGGGTTCTACGAGAAGACAGGTGTTCCAATATTATTTAATACATCATTTAATTTAGGTGGTGAATCAATTGTTGAAAATATATTTGATGCGATTGATACATGCAACCGTTCTATGATTAATCATCTGTATATTCCAGAAGACCAAGAAATTGGAATCCCTTATGACTGTATAAGAGACAAGACAAAATATCTTCCGGAGTTTCAGAAAGATAAATAACCATATGGTAGAAGTCACGGACAACGCAATTACAAAACTAATAGAACGCAATGTTGAAAAGATACGATTGGGTGTCACTGGTGGTGGGTGTGCAGGATATGAATACATCTTTGCAGAAGATATTTTAAGACCAGGAGACGAAGTCACAGACTACGGTCAGTTTTCGTTTCTAGTCGATGAGGTGTCACGACCTTACTTTCAAGGTGTGACTATCGATTATGTTATAGAAGGATTAAATGAATTTTTTAAAATTATTAATCCAAATGAAACTACATCCTGTGGATGTGGAGTGAGTGTGAATTTTAATGAAGACATCATCAGCGAAAGCTAAAGGAAGAAACCTACAGAAGTGGGTAGTATCTAAACTAGTAGAACACCTACAGTTGGATCCAGACGACTTAGAATCTAGACCTATGGGTTCATCTGGCGAAGATGTTATCATGGGTGTTCAATCAAGGGAAGTCTTTCCCTATTCAGTCGAATGTAAAAATCAAGAGAAGGTTAATGTATGGGCAGCCTACGAGCAGTCTGAAGCCAACTGTGGCAAACATGAACCCTTAGTCGTAATTAAAAAGAATCATAAGAAACCTTTAGTCGTAGTCGATGCAGATTACTTTATTAGATTACACGAGTCAGCTGACTGGCGTAAAGGAACACTTTGGGAGAAGAAATAATGGCTATAACATGCAAGAATAAAAATAAGGATTTTAAAAAGAAAAGAATCCATCATGCAAGACATATAGAAACTGAGCGTCTTAAAAGAGAAGCGAAAGAGAAAAGAGATGGATTGGGATAATAAAAACGAGAATCCAGTTCTCTTCCCTTTTGGACCTCCAGTTTATATTGACCATGTTCCAGAAGAAGCTGTAGTAGAACTCGATAATCTTATCGAAGAACATGGTGGCAAAATAGAATTTGATGCCAGTGGTTTACTTGCAGGACGAATAGAAAAACAAACAGACTTGTCATCATTAATATCAAAAGACTTAGAAGAACACATCATAAAACATTGTATTAGATTTAATGAAGTTCTAGGCAGTAGAGAAAGCAATATGGAAATGGCAGGCATATGGTCCAACATTCAAGAAGCCAGAGAATATAATCCACCTCATATGCACACTGGTAATTTTTCTTTTGTAATTTATTGTAGAAATGATTTAGAAAAATTTAGTATGGAACATATACAAGATAACAAATACGATGCACCTCACCAAGATACAAACAACAACACTAATCAAAATAGAAAACTTGCAGGCCTAATAGAATTACAATACGGTGAACCCAATTGGATGAATTGGAATAATTATAACCATGTTCCAAAAAGAAGAGACATTATTATATTCCCTTCTTGGTTAAGACATACAGTGTATGCACACTACGAAGAGAATTGTGTTCGTGTGAGTGTCGCAGGTAATGTGAATATAGTTGGATAAACCACCTAGACTTATTAACAATAATATAGTACCATAGTATTATGATTTTAATTGACTTTACTCAAACTATTATTGCAGGCCTGATGGCACAACTTAAAAGTAATGATGGTGAAATAAATGAGAACATGCTTAGGCATATGATTCTAAATTCATGTAGAAACTATCAGAAAAGATATGGACCAGATTACGGCCAGATAGTTCTTTGCACTGATGCATCTAATCCTTGGCGTAGAGATTTCTTTCCTTTATATAAAGCGAATAGAAAGAAGTCAAGAGAAGCAGATGACAGAGATTGGAAGTTAATCTTCGACACTTTACATAAAGTTAAAATGGAGATTAAAGATAACTTCCCATACAAATATATGTATGTGGAAGAATGTGAGGCAGATGATATTATCGCAGTGTTAGTTAAACATGCACCTGAGGGTGAAGATATATTAATTGTTTCTGGTGATAAAGACTTCCAACAGTTGCACAAGTATGATAATGTGAGACAGTGGTCTCCTAATTTGAACAAGATGATTGATTGTCCAGATGCAGATATGTTTTTAAAAGAACATATACTCAAGGGAGATAAGTCTGATGGTGTGCCTAATATATTATCTAACGATGATTGTTTAGATGCAGGCATTAGACAAACGCCATTACGCAAACCAATTCTAGAGAAGTATCTCAGGATTAGTATTGAAAATGACGATAAATACTATAGGAACTATCTAAGAAATCAAACATTAATTGATTTCGAAATGATACCAGAAAGAATAAATGATGCAATTCTTAGTGAATATCAAAGCGTAGAACCAGTCAGAGGTAAAGTCTTCGACTACTTACGCACACAAAGATTGAATCAACTATTAGATAACATCGGAGATTTTTCGTTATGACCGAAGAAAAGAAAAGGGGAAGAGGTCGTCCAAAGGGCGCCCCAAATAAACCTAAGATGGAACTTATTCAAGAAAGAGTAAGACTTCCTAAAAATGCAGATGTCTATGAGATACTTTGCCAAGCAGATTTAGTTGCACCAGAGAGTGAGGATAATGCCATTAATGGACTTATGACATTCGCTGAGACTAATGGCGCTATAGAAAAAGTATTGATGTGGGCATTCAGCGACAGAATTACTTCTAAACTACCAGAAGGTAAAACGCCTTACAAACCTAACGATGCACCTGCATCAGATTTATCTGAGACTGCATTGAGATTTGAGTTTAGAAAGTTTAAATACTTTTGCACTAATGAGATTCCACAAGTTCGAAGAGAAACTATGTGGATTGAATTGTTAGAAGGCATACCTGCCAAAGAGGCAGAGTTAATGGAACTAGTCAAAGATAAAGTTTGGCCGTTCAAAAACATCACTAAGGAAATTGCTCAAAAGGCCTTTCCTAATGTGCAATTTTAGATAAATATAAATGTCCGCAGAGACTATAGATATAGATTTAGGGAAGTATGAAGACTTCCGATATACATACTTCTAGTCGAGTCGGACTCCATGGAGTTATAAATTATGGCAAATGAACCAACATTCGCAAAGCAACAGGTGACTGAGGAAACTCTTTCCGAGTCCGATAGAATTCGTCAACGGATTCAAAATTACAAAGCACAACTATCACCGAACGCATTGTCGGTCATAGAAGTTATGCTTAATCAACAACTCACTAGTGGTTTAATTAAACCAGGTGATTTAGATGCACTCATACTTCTTAGAGATGATGTAAACAAAGCATCAATCGATTACAAAACGCAATTAGATAATGCACAACGCAGATTATCTGAACTCGCAGAAACAGAAGCTGCCGAGAAAGTTGCCGCTGAAGAAGCTAAAATGCAAGACCTTGTAGATTCAAGAGATGCAGAAAGAAGTAGAAGAAAAGGTGTCGAAGATAGAATGGCACAAATGGAAGCTGTTCTCGCATCGCATGGTATATCTATGGACTTAAATCAAGATGGTGTTATTGGTCTTAAAGAAGGACAAGAGGCATCAGAACTTACTGATGAAGAACAAGAACAAGTAGATGATATGATTGAAGTAGAGAAAGATAACATAACATCTAAACCTTCTCGTGCATTCCAAATGGCACGAATGATGAATCCACAAGCAAAAGAAAACGATTGGACAGAACCAATGATAGAAAGTGGAATCAATACTGCACCTGAACCTTCTGTAAGTGATGAACAAATGGCAGCCGCCAATGAAATCGCTGAACAAGATGAAGTAGGGTATGATGCAAATGGTTCTCCAACAACAGAGTCAAATATTGTTGCACCACAATCTGAAACTACAAGCACCATATATAAAGATACACATGCATGGGCAGACAACGAAGAAAAGGAAAGAAAGTCTTTTCAAGAGTGGACAGAAGAACAACAAGAACTTGAATTAGAAATTCCAGAAGATGCCAAAGGCACAGAAGAGTTTTTAGAAGAAGTTGAGAAAGTAGAAAAGGATGCTAAAAGAACAGACCTTGCAGATGGTGTTTATCTAGAAGAGAGAGAAGTAGAAGAACCTGCACCTGTTCCTTCTGCACCAATTATTAGTAATAGTCAATTACCTACAACAGAAGATATTCCTGGAGATGAAGAGGATGAACCTGAATTTGTATTATCAAGAGATAAAGTAAAAATCATTCCTGAAATACCAGAAGAACAAGAAGAAGAGTTTGAAGAAATAACTATACCTTCTGAATCAGATTTAAAGGCAATGACAAAGAAAGCAATCGCTGAACAAGCCAATGTTTTAGACTTTGATGTTCCTACAACTTTAACTAAACCAAAAATGATTGAAAGTTTCTTACAACAAACAGAAGACTTTATTTCTGGTCTACAGGAGAGTGGTGAGTTTGTAAGTGCTACATCATCGGAAGATGAAGATGACGATACCGATAATAACCAAGACGGCGGTTACTTCTAATATAACCGTATCAAGAATTTCTAAGGATAGCTTAAGTCCAATATACGAGAACATACTAGATGATAGTTGGTATCGTGTGGACTTAAGTCCTGAGTTGTCTACAATTCTAGGCACAAGATACTTAGAAAACAATCCATACAAGACTATCAAAGTCTATGAACTTAAAGAAGGATTCTCCTTCATGTTATCATTAGAACCAATGATTGCACCTCAACTATTTGAGAGTGAGTTATATTGGAGAAAGATAAATCAAAACCCTAGAGCAACAGAGTTCGACATTGATGAAGACGGCCAGTGGTTTATGATACCAGGCAATTTAATCGAAGAGGGAGAATATGAAGCTCATGTGGTCTTAGATAAAGACGATATTCCTAGACACCTGGTTTGCCATGTCTCGTAATATTCCTGTCACAGCAGTTGACCAATTTGATTTTTTAGAACATCGTAAAGAACAAGAGAAGAAACATTGGGCTAAGAAGAATCTATTAAACCCCTTAGACTCTATTCTTACAGTTGAGATTAACACCACTGAGTTATGTAATAGAACTTGTGTGTTTTGTCCTAGAAATGATCCAGAAGTTTATCCAAATAGAAACTTACACTTAACTGTTAAGGGTGCAAAGATAATCGCAGAAGAGTTGAGTAATCATTCTTTCATCGGCAAGATATCGTTTAGTGGTTTCGGAGAGAACTTACTCAACCCACACTTCATACAAATAGTAAAAGAGTTTAGATTCAATTGTCCACAAGCAACAATAGAGTGTAATACGAATGGTGATAAACTAGATGAGAATTACATACAAGGATTGTATAGGGCAGGTTTAGATTTACTATACATTAATCTCTATGACGGCATAGAACAAATGGAACACTTCGAGAGTATGTTGACTAACATAAGAGAAGACCAATACAAGTTTCGTATGCATTGGGGCGACTTCGAGAAACATGGTTTGATATTAAACAATCGTAGTGGTGTTATGGATTGGGTAGGCATAGAAGACTCAGACATAGAATCACTTAGAGGTAAACCATGTCACTATCCTTTTTATAAAATGTTTGTAGATTGGAATGGTGATGTATTGTTCTGTTCTAATGATTGGGGTAAAGAACATGTTGTGGGCAATCTTATGCAATCCACATTGCACGAGGTTTGGTTTAGTAAACCAATGAATAAGATTAGAAAGAGATTGATTAAGGGTGATAGAAGTCATTCGCCATGCAACAAGTGTAGTGTAGATGGTTCACTGTTTGGTAAACCATCGTTTGATTTGATTAAAGATTATTATGATAAATAAGAATCATCATACTTCTTATAAAGAGTTTTTTTCTCCTATAGAATGTGAACGATTATCAGCACTTGCTATAGTTGAAGAACCTAGAGTTATGGCAATCGATAATCCATATGGAACAACCTACGAAGGATTAACTGCTCAACACCAAGTCTATAATTGGTTATCTCATCCAGCAATTCAAGTTCTTAGCATACCACAACGCCTTTTTAAATTGCCTGATTTCGAAAACAGTAATCATATTGCGATACAATGTTGGATGAATATCTTAAGACAAGAACAAAGAATACCACAACACTCACACGGAAATGAAGAGACTCCTTTCTATGCAATCAATATATTCATCTCAGGTAATACGACTACTGGAACACGATACGAGGATATAGGTTATAGTCCAAATGAAGTGGGAGAAATTCATGTATGTTCAAACCATATGGAACATTCAGTCCCTTCTCAGTTGTTTCGAGAACCACGAATTAGTATGGCGATGGATGTTTGGATTGATGATGAGAGTGTAGAAGAAATTACAAGAGACTTAGATAATGCTGAGAATCGTATTATAGAATTCTGGAGATGAAATGAAAGTAGCAATAACAGGAACTAGTGGTCTTGCAAAGAACATAAAAGATACCTTAGAAGGAACACAATATAAGGGTGCGTGGATAGAAGTCATAACACCTAGAGTAGAAGACATTGTCAACAGTGGTTCTGATTGGCCTGGTTTTAAAGAAGTAGATGTTCTTATTAACTTTGCACACAAGGGGTTTGACCAAACTAAAATTCTAGAGATAGCTCATTGTGCATGGGAGTTTGATGATAGTAAATTCATTATTAACTTCTCATCTCGTGCATCTCAACCAAACATATCTAAAGGATATCTCTATGCATCTCAGAAAGCATCTCTAAATCATTTAAGTAATAACTTAACATACAACTCAGATAAGAAATATAAACTCACCACACTTAATCTAGGTTTGTTAAACCACAATGAATTGCCTAGTCTCACTTGGCAAGATATCAGTGGATTGATTTATAGATTGATTACTAATTATCCTAGTATAGAGATACCAGAGATAACTATTCAAGCACATGCAAACTATAGTGGAGTTCAGAACCATAAAAAAGTTCTAAAGTATAGAGCAGAGAAAGAAGAGAATAGAATAAAAGAAGAATACGAGTATTGGCAGGAAGACTAAATATAAACATGGAAAAAGAAACAAGAAAACCATTTACACCAGACCATACCTATAATGAGTCCTCAGTTCCACAATCTGAGCAGAAGTTTAGGGGTTGGCATTGGGACCACATATCAAAAGAATTCTATCGCTGGGATAACTTCCCTAGATTAACTAAATAGTCCTATGGCAGATATAGATTACAACGATTTTGGTTTCACAGCTATGGATGCAGATGAACTCGCATCTGTAGACACAAAGATTGTAGAAAAAACAACAACCGCAACAGAAGTTATTAATAAACTTGATAACTTCATCAGACCACTTTTAGAGAATCTTGCTAAGGATTCAGACAAGGATTACATCTACTGGCCCAACAGATTAGATATACTTACCAAGAAACTAAAAGAATTAGACGACCTACAAAAAGAATTATAAAACCACTTGATTCCAGGTATAACTTTTTAGTATACTGTATACTAAAATAATAATACAAGGAGTATTAAAGTGCAAGAAATAAAACAATTTTCATATTATGGAGATAGCCCAGCTGTCAAGAAGATAGTTAAAATGGGTAGGGAATTAATAACTTTATGTGAGAAGAACGAGTTATATCCCAAAGATGACTTGTTATGGAACGCCGCTGTGACCGCAGGTAATAAGATGGTCACCGCAGGAACACCATGGACAAGATTCAAAGATGCCAATAGTTTAAGTGAATTAGAGAAGAAAGCAGTGCTAGGATATCTCAAATTAAATGAACGAAAGGGTTGACAATAGGCCTCACTTTTTAGTACCATGGATACATGATGAGAATACTAATTAAAGGAGACAAAGTATGAAAAATCTAATAAGTTCGATTAATGCCATTGACAACATGGCTGACTTAAATGTTGTCATAGATGTGATTAAATCCAAACAAAAATCACTAAGGGCGTCAAGAAACGCAGTTGCAAAAGCTGGGTTCTCAATTGGCGATACAGTCAATGTTGATTCCAGAAAAGGGAATCTTGTTGGCGTAATTACTAAAATCAATAGAACAAGAGCGATTGTTGATATCAACGATTCAAAATACAGTGTTCCATTTTCAATAATGAGGGCTGCATAATGAACGACAAATTATTAACATTAGTTAAAAACCTTTGTGATGAACTCACATTTATGCATAACGATAGATGGCAACATGGCAAAGACGCTGGTGCTCACTATGATTTCAAAGTGGGTCAAAAATATATCAAAGTAATTTCATATGACAACGCCGCTAAAGGTGGTGCTTCAGTATGGGGTTTCATTAACATTGCCGAATTCAAAAAAGGTCTTGCAGGAATCACTTTCTTAGAAGGTGATGTTCTTAAGGCTTCTGGTTGGGCAACTCCTGCCTTGAATAGACCGAGAGGAAATCTCTTCGATGGTTATGCTGATAACCTAGACGACAGGAACATATACGGTCCTGGTTATATCTCAGGATATTCCGCAGGTGGAAAAAGAAATGGGAGGTTTGTATAATGGCACAAACAATACAATTTATACCTTGCACTGAGACAAGTGCAGGTGGTTCATTAAAAGGAAACATCTTTGCTACTTACCATGAATTAGAAACAATGTTCGGTGAACCTGCCTTTGAAGGCAAGGGTGATAAAATCACAACTGAGTTCTGCATTGACTACGAAGTCAATGACGATGAAGAAGGTTTCGACACTGGCACATTCGCTCTTTATGACTGGCATTATGCAAGAAACTTTGGTGATGATTTTGAAAAGATAACATGGAATGTTGGCGGGAAGAATTTCAACGATTCTCTTGCTGCTGATTTGGCAATGAAACTTTTCTCTAAATCTGGAGAAAGTCTTGTGTTTGCAAAATGGCATGATGTTCCAGAAGAAGACGAGTTGTTCTTATGAGTGGCGAACTGTTAAAGGCACATCACGAAATCTTATCAGATACTAGTGATGGTAAACTCACACCAGAAGAAGTTTACAACTTAGAACACTATGGTGTAAAACATCCAAGTGAGTTAAGAGATGCCGAAGATTGGGAAAACTTACCAGAAGGCGAATGTATTTGTGGTGAGGTTAATTGTAAAGATGAATATGTCCATTGGACATCAGGATGGTAATATGAAGATAAATAAATTTCAACATTTAATAGATGATATGGAACTCTTTTTCGATGAGTTAAACTATTTGAGAGAGAGTGGAGAAATGAATATGTTTGGCGCTCCTCGTTGGTTGAGAGATAACTACGAACTAAGTCGAGATGAAGCACAACATGTTTTTGATAAATGGACAAAACAAATAAATTTTAATGCAATATCTTTCGAGGGATAAAATATGAACGATAAGTTTAAAGCATTTCTTACAGGTATGGCATTTGGTTTCTTTTTAGGAATACTTCTATTATTACCTGCAAAAGTTTTTGCAAGTGACCCGAACGGTGACGAATATTGCCTCGCACAAAACATTTATTTTGAGGCAGGTAATCAACCACTCGCAGGAAAGATTGCAGTATCACAAGTAGTTCTTAATAGATTAGAACATAATTCATATCCAGGAACAGTTTGTGGTGTAATATACGATGCAAAGTATGTTGAGAATTGGAGAGGTAACATGGTGCCTAGGAGAAACAAATGTCAATTCAGTTGGTTCTGTGACGGTAAATCAGATGAACCTTTAGACACTAAGACTTGGATGGAATCATTAGTTATTGCAAGAGATGTTATGGACGGTTTTTATGGAGACATAACCGAAGGTGCAACTCACTATCATTCAACAACAGTCAATCCATATTGGGCAGATTCGTTAAACGAAACTGTAGTTATTAATGACCATATATTTTACAAATGAATAAAGATATTGAGAAAGAGATTCGACTCTTAAAAATGAAAGCAGAATGGAACCGTGAAGGAAATTTAGAGTATGAGAAAAGAAGAGCTGATAAAGCTAATAGAAAGTCTTCCGTGTGAAGATAAATCAGGCGATATAAAGGCAGAAGTCTTTGACGCTAATGGTGGTAAGTTTGAAACCGATAGTATCAGATTAGATATGGATGGTGGTAGACTTATTGTTTGTCAAATGAATAGTCCTTGTTATGATACAAATAAGAAGAATTGGGAAACGGAGTTATCTTATGTCAAACGAGTTTAGAGAATTTTTAGAGAACACAAACTATATCAATGGTGGTGTTCAACATCGATATCGTTTTAAGAACGAGTATGGTGCAAGTGTTGTTAAACATGATTTCAGTTATGGTGGTAAAGATGGTCTTTGGGAAATCGCAGTATTAGATTATACAGATGATGATACTGGTGAGATAACTTATCATACACCTATTACTCAAGATGTTATTGGATACCTTGCATGGAATAATGTTGAGAAGATTCTTACAGAAATAAGAGACCTAGAATCACCATAAATAGTAATATGAGGTTATTAGTTGCAAACTATGGAGATGTCCAAATCTGGTCAGATAGACCTTTTGGTTATAAGAGATATCATGTCGAATGGAAAGTTGACGGTAGTAAACAAATGTATAGTGGTCTTTGGTATAGTAAAGATAAAGTTATTGAGATAGTTGAAGACAACTTACCAGATCCAGATGCTTAGTCTACATGAATTGCTGAGTTATATTGGTTCGTATTTAAGGAATGTAAATGCCAACATATGAGTTTTTGAATAAAGAGACAGGAGAGTTTGAAGAACACTTTATGTCTCATACTAAGTTAGATGAGTTTAAGGAAAACAATCCTCAACTAAGACAACAAGTTTCTGCACCCAACATCGTGGGTGGAACTGGCGACAGAGTTAAACCCGATGAAGGCTTCAAAGAAGTATTATCAAAAATCGGTTCTAAGTTTCCTGGTTCAGATGTCGATAGAAAGTATAACAAGGTTGGTGTTAAAGAACAACAAACCAGAGATGTTATCAAAAAACATATTGCAATTCAGAACAAAACCAAGTAAAATGGACCTATGACAAAAGTGAAAACCACCCTATTAGAATTACACGAACTTGAAGACATACAATTAGATACTATATCAGAAAACGGTAATAGATACTACACCGACTCAACCAAGACAATAAAATATCCTAGTGTCACCACAGTGACAGGCCTACATAGTCGTAAACATATTAAGTTATGGAAAGAACGAGTAGGTGAAGAGGAAGCAAACAAGATAACTAAACAAGCCACAACAAGAGGCACCTTATTTCATCAACACATTGAAGACTATCTAAGAAAGGAAAAAGAATACATTGAGTTTGAGAACATTCTACAAGAAGGAATGTTTAAGGCTGTTCAACCAGTTCTCGATGAAATCATTCCTA
>Ga0209404_10001891_pt1 | contig 13497 bp, 14 predicted proteins | sample TroAtlMetagenome_2_FD_187447 | JGI IMG/M metagenome (GOLD analysis project Ga0209404, IMG submission 187447) | Marine eukaryotic phytoplankton communities from Atlantic Ocean - Tropical Atlantic ANT8 Metagenome (SPAdes) (version 2) | ecosystem: Environmental > Aquatic > Marine > Oceanic...
CGCTGCAAACAGAACCATTCTGAGGAGAGCATTTTATGGCAGATCAGAAAGCCATTCTTAAAGCCGGCGGTAAGGAAATCGAGCTTCCTATCTTGTCTGGCACCGAAGGACAAGACGTAATCGACGTCCGTTCACTTGGTCAACACGGTTACTTCACCTACGACCCTGGTTTTATGGCGACAGGATCTTGCGAGTCAGCTATTACTTATATTGATGGCGCTGCTGGTGTTCTTTTACACCGTGGTTTCCCAATTGAAGAACTAGCGCGCGATGCAGACTACCTTGAAGTTTGTCATATGCTTCTACACGGCGATGCGCCGTCTAAAGAAGAATATGAAGAATTCAAATCAACGATTACACGCCACACCATGGTACATGAGCAAATCAACATGTTCTTCCATGGCTTCCGCAACGATGCCCACCCTATGGCAATGTTATGCGGTACTGTTGGTGGTATGTCATCTTTCTATCACAGCGACTTAGACGTTTCTAACGATGAAGAGCGTAAACGTAGTGCACATCGCTTAATTGCGAAAATGCCTACATTGGTAGCCATGTGTTACAAGTACAACATTGGCCAACCTTTCGTTTATCCACGTAACGATTTGAGCTATGCAGCTAACTTCTTGAACATGATGTTCTCAGTTCCTGCTGAAGAATTTGAGATTAGCCCTGCGGTTGAACGTGCAATGGATCGTATCTTTACGCTTCATGCTGACCACGAGCAAAACGCATCTACCTCTACTGTTCGTCTAGCTGGTTCATCTGGTGCTAACCCTTATGCATGTATTGCGGCTGGTGTTGCCTCACTTTGGGGCCCTGCCCACGGTGGTGCTAACGAAGCATGTTTAAATATGCTTGAGGAAATTGGTACTGTTGACCGCATTCCTGAGTTTATTGCACGCGCTAAAGATAAGGCAGACCCGTTCCGTCTTATGGGCTTTGGTCACCGTGTATATAAAAACCACGATCCACGTGCAACAGTAATGCGTGAAAGCTGTCACGAAGTACTTAGCGAACTTAATGTTAAAGATCCACTACTTGAAGTAGCAATGGAACTTGAAAAGATTGCATTGAGCGACCCGTACTTCGCAGAGAAGAAATTGTTCCCTAACGTAGATTTCTACTCGGGTATCGTACTTAAAGCTATTGGTATTCCTACCAATATGTTTACGTGTATCTTCGCACTGTCTCGTACAGTGGGTTGGATTTCACACTGGCATGAAATGATGAGCGATCCCAAACAAAAAATTGGCCGTCCTCGTCAGCTATACACTGGTCACAACCAGCGTAAGTACACGCCATTAAAATAAGCGTGAACAGGTAAATATTTGTTCATAAAATAGCGCCTTACGGCGCTATTTTTTTAGCTCTTTTTTAATAAAATTACTGTTGTAAAACAAATTTATTAAAATAACCGCAGAAGGATTATGTTACATGCCCTACTCTGTTGTGTTACTTGGCGTGGCTGGGCTCATCCCATTTTTAGCTATGCCAATAGCCTATTCTCTTAATCTTTTGTCATTAACCCAAAGCGCTATTTACTTTATGCAGTACTCAGCGGTTTTGCTGTCATTTTTTGGTGGGATTCATTGGTGGGATTCCATCAGTAATCAGCGCTATGGTAAACAAATGTATATCGCCATGCTACCGAGCATTATCGGTTGGCTTTGTCTGGTGTTTAGCCACGACCCGAAAACCTTAGGGGTGTTATCGCTTAGCTACGTTGCCATTTTAGTTTACGATAAATTCACGCTTAGCCTTCCTAAAGGCCAAATTGTGAGTTACATCAGTTTACGTATAGCCCTTACCTCTGTTGTGGTGATTAGCCATGCTTGGATGATTTACCTCATTACCTAATTGCCATAAAAGACATACAGCACATGTTGTCAGCACAGCATCGTAATTAGTGGCTAATTCTGCAAGTGGTGGCAAATTCCTGAGATGGCACTTGCCAGTAATACACAAAAAAAGCGCAGTCATTACTAACATGACTGCGCTTTATATTTGTTCCAATTTTCATGTTCCGGTTTTTATCTTTTAATGCTTACTCAGTTTTTGAAAAGTAAGAAGTAAAAAGAATTAAAAAGCGGAATATTATTCGTCACGTATTACCGAAAGCAACTCAGCCGTTTTCTCTTCCATTAAAGCAATATCACCTCGGCTTTCTACGTTTAAGCGAATAACCGGTTCGGTGTTCGATTTACGCAAATTGAAGCGCCATGTATCAAATTCCAATCCAAGGCCGTCGGTAGTATCGATAACCGTTGCAAGCGGCTTATATTTAGATGTCGCGCGCTCAAGTGCAGCATCGGCGTCTTTAAGCTTGCTGTTAATTTCACCCGATGATGGGAACGCTTCAATGCGTGCTTTAACCATGCTGGCTAACGATTGTTTTTTAACACACACGAGTTCGGCTATTAATAACCAAGGGATCATGCCTGAGTCACAGTAAGCGAAATCTCTGAAATAGTGGTGCGCACTCATTTCACCGCCATAAACAGCATCTTCTTTGCGCATACGCTCTTTAATAAACGCATGCCCTGTTTTTGACTTAATGGGTGTACCGCCAGCATTCGCCACGATGTCTTCTGTATTCCAAAATACCCGTGGGTCATAAATAATTTTGCTGTCTTGGTTTTTCTCAATGAACGCTGCCGCAAGCAAGCCAACAATGTAATAGCCTTCAATAAAGTTTCCTTCGGCATCGAACAAGAAACAACGATCGAAGTCGCCATCCCACGCCACACCAAAATCCGCATTATATTTTATAACAGCATCGGCAGTGTCTGCTCTGTTTTCAGGTAACAATGGATTAGGAATACCATGAGGGAACGTGCCATCTGCCTCGTGGTGCACTTTGATGAAGCTAATTGGAATTTGTCTGCTTGCTAACTCAGCCTCAATAGCATCAAGCGCTGGTCCTGCAGCACCATTGCCCGCATTGACCACTATTTTAAGAGGCGTGAACGAATCAAGGTTAACGTAAGACAACATGTGATCTACGTAAGCTGACATACAGCTATCTTCTACATAGCTTCCTGTGTCTGTTAAATGTGAAACCTTTATGTGTGCATGACCATTATAAAAGGCATCAGCATCGATGGCTTCGCCTTGGGTGTAATAGGCAAGGCGCTGTGATACAGCTTCATCGCTTAACTGCTCAGCACGCGTTTTAATCGCATTTAAGCCAGTGTCGCCACTAATGGGTACAGAATCAGCTTTTACCAACTTCATGCCATTGTAGTTAATGGGGTTGTGACTAGCGGTCACTTCTATTCCGCCATCAACACCTAAGTGTTTAGTCGCGAAGTATATTTCTTCCGTTCCTGCCATACCAATATCGGTGACGTTCGCGCCAGCATCAATGAGCCCTGCGCTCAAGGCAAGTTTTAACGGGGTAGAGGTTAAACGAACATCGCTGCCTACTACTACCGTTTTCGCATTCAACTCTTCAGCAAAGGCGTAACCAATGCGGTAAGCCGTTGCTTCATCAAGTTGGCTGTTAAGCTCACCGCGTATGTCATATGCTTTAAAGCACGTAATTGGTTTAGTCATGTATTAGAGTCTCTGTTCCCTGTTAAAGATATTATTGGTCACTAGTGTTATAAGAAAAAGTGTTACAAGAAAAGTAACCAGTATCATTCTAAAGTAGATGGTATAAAACCCCTCACCTTCGCGCAATGCGCTTTTGAAATTACCATGCAATTAAGCTGGCTTTATTGCTTCTCTGTTGTGGGGAGCCATTAAATCTTGTTTTGGGCCAACGGGAATGACTTGGGTAGGGTTAATCATGGTGTGACTATAATAATAATGACGTTTGATATGATCAAAATTCACCGTATTCGCCACACCAGGATATTGATACAACTCCTTCATGTAGCCAAACAAGTTGGGGTAGTCCGCTATTTGGCGAATATTGCATTTAAAGTGGCCGTGGTACACCGCATCAAAGCGGATCAAGGTAGTGAATAAGCGCCAATCTGCTTCGGTAATTTGATGGCCAACTAAATAACGCTGTGTAGACAATCGCGTTTCCAACGTATCTAACGCCTCAAATAAGTCCTCAACCGCTTCTTCATAGGCACGTTGAGTGGTAGCAAAACCCGCCTTGTACACACCATTATTAATAGCGTGATACACCATTTTATTAATATCGTCTATATCTTCGCGCAGTGGTGCAGGGTAAAAATCTTGTTTGTCACCCGTAAGCGCATTGAAGTCACTATTAAAAATACGAATAATATCTGCCGATTCATTATTCACTATGGATTGGGTTTGCTTATCCCACAAAACCGGAACCGTTACCCGGGTGGTAACATCATGCTTTGCTTTGGTATAAAGCTGGTGCAGGTAGTCAAAGTGGTAAAGCTTATCGCCAGTGCTACCTGGGTAATCTGAAAAACTCCAACCATCCCCCAGCATATCTGGGTTTACCACTGAAACATCAATGTGTTCAGTGAGCCCTTTTAGTTGTCTTAAAATTAACGCACGATGGGCCCACGGACATGCATAAGCGACATAAAGATGATATCGACCAGATTCAGGGGGGTGCTGCGCACCGGCTTCACCGCCAATTGCACCTCTAAACTTCGACGCTTGGCGTTCAAATTTACCGCCATTCTCACTCGTGTCGTACCATTTATCTTGCCATATTCCATCTACAAGCAATCCCATATATTTCTCCAAGCATTCATTTTAAAACGTGTTATTCAAACATGTATAGCTTTGAACGTAATGCCTGTATTTTTGGATTTAACTTCCTAGTTTTTAGAACGAATAGGTAGAGCAAGTCTACATAGCGTCGATTTTATCGATGATGGCTCTGGCAATGGGCATGGCGCTAGTAGCTGCAGGAGAAGGTGCATTGCCAACGTTACTCTGTCAGTTGATAAAAAGGTTATCAAGCTTATGCAACTCATCAGTGTTGGTCGCCACTATAAGCTTACCGCATTGCTCAAACGGTAAATGATGGTCTCTACACCACGCAATAGTATCTTCTAAACCTTGCCTACAATACTGTGACTTTAACGAACCAGGCGGGTAATACACCCCAGCGTGGATCACTCCCGAGTTTCTGCCAGTTTGATGAAATGCAGCTACAGGCTCTTTTTCAATTAAGTGAACCTTGTGCTGTGGATAGCGCTTTTGATACTCATAAAGTACAGCCGCACCCACTATCCCAGCACCTACAATGGCAATATCGTACCGTTTTGACATGTCTTACTTAATGTTTAAAGAAGATCCCTTGCAATATTACGCTTTTTTGCGATCATGCGCCCCTTATGTAAACGCTTTTAATTTATTGTTTAAACTGCTGTGTTTATTCGCCGCCTCCAAGTGTTGGCAGAGCAGTGTCAGCAAAGCAATGTTGACGGGGCAGTTTTAACAAACAGGCTATTGGCATAGCAACAACTGGAATACATAGTGAGTATATTGGAAGATCAAAGGTTTGGCGGCATCGTGCGCCTATACGGCGCAGACGCCGCAGAAAAACTTGCAATGAGCCATGTGTGCGTTGTGGGTATTGGTGGTGTTGGAAGCTGGAGTGCAGAAGCACTTGCGCGCTCTGGCATCGGTAAAATCACCCTGATTGATTTAGATGACGTATGTGTAACCAACACCAACCGACAAATTCATGCCATGGCAGATACTATAGGCGACGCAAAGGTTGACGCTATTGCTGAGCGTATTAAACGTATAAACCCAAATTGCGAAATCGTATGTATTGAAGACTTCGTTACACCTGAAAACACGGCAGAGCTGTTAACCCAAGATATGCATGCCGTGATTGACGCAACCGATAGCATTAGAGCGAAAGCTGCCATGGTTGCCCATTGTAAACGCGCTAAAATACCCATTGTGACCGTTGGTGGTGCCGGCGGACAGATTGACCCTACCCAAGTCACTAGGGGCGATTTATCGAAGACCACCCAAGATCCTCTTGCGGCTAAATTGCGCAGTGAATTAAGACGCAATTATAATTTCAGCAAAAATCCTAAACGCCGCTTTGGGGTTGAATGTATCTATTCAACTGAACAGTTGCGCTATCCCCAACCTGACGGCAGCGTGTGTTATAACAAATCGGCTATGGAAGGCGGTACTCGGCTAGATTGTGCTGGTGGTTTTGGCGCGGTGGTAACCGTAACGGCTACCTTTGGTATGTTCGCGTCAGCCAGTGTAATCAATCGCTTAACCGGTCATAAATAGACAAACGGGAATAACTACCGCACAATGTTGAAAGCTGGGTTATCAGCAGGTTTAAAAATGACGATAGCTAACATCACACTATCGCGTAAAGGTTAAAAGAGAAGGATAATAAAATGTCACCCATAGAGCTCGAAAAATTAATGAAGGACTGCGCAGAAGATGCGGTTGCTACAGCCCAAGAAGAGTTCAGTTTAACCTTAGATTATTCTGCTGAAAGTATTTCACTTGTAGATGATATTTTACTTAGTTTTTTAGACAAATATCATGACAGCGCGCTAGAAGATGAGGCAGTTTTCACCATTTGTAATATCTTTGGAGCCTACGTAGGAGAAACGTTTCAGCGTTTTGTGGGTGGAACCTGGCTTTATGACCAATCGAATCCCAAAGCACCTTATGTGTTACTGGTGGTGGGTGAAAACTCTTATGCCTTTGCGGGTATTTGCTACGAGCGACTAGTGAACGACAGCCAAGTTAGTGTTAAAGCTTATTTCGACCAATCTGTAAGTAATCACCGCCAGTAATCGGTCTGTATTGCACTTCTTCGTGTGGGGCTTTTATTTCTTGCCTCACACGCTATTCGCGATTTGCATGTAATTTAATATCTGTATGTAATTTAATGGTAATTTACTCGCAATGAGGCTTTTTCCAATCTTGTATCATCCAGCGCAAATGCCGACTTCGGCTAATACAATATAGACTGATAATCGACACCACCACTTTGATGGCCGTTATTATCTCAAACCCCCAATGTACTGACACAACATGATAAAACTGCACACTCAACGACGCTATCACTCCCACTAAAATAAGTGGCAACAATGCACCAGACCAACTTGTGTATCCCTTATTCCAAAGCCTTTCACGTTGCGATATAAGCGCAAGCCCTAGCACTATCGGCACACTGCTTAATAATGCCAAGCCTAAACTTTCACTTTGAGGATAAAACAACTTGAGTAATGCTTCTGTTTGCGAACGCGAGGCTAACGAAAAAATAAACGCAATCCAGTCCAAACTAAATAGCGCTAGTATGACGTACAGCCATTTCGGCGGTAAAATGCGGCCAGATTCATCGTAATATTTTAATGGCAGTTTTAGCATGAAAAACACATAGCCTTGCTTTAAAGAATAATTAATAGCTCAGTTATTATTGGGCTAATAATGCAAACTTAAAGCGCTAAAAGAAAATATCCGACAATTTGGCAGGTTTATAAATGCTTTAATATAAACGACACGGCATCAGGTGATTTAAATGAGTTATGTTTAGATACAACAATGAGCCTTTCTAGCGCTTCTGGTATATCTGCACTTTCGTAGGTCACCACGCCATCAGTGAGTAATAAACACACTTCCCTTTTTTCACATTCGGTTTCTTTTTTTGACCCAATAATTGAATAAGCTTTTCCCTGAATGCGCATAGGATACAGGGTGTTCATTAAAGGGTGGCCTGGCTTTAATGAGTCGAGGCTTTTGAATTTAGTGTCTGTTAGATAGCTCTGCATGTCTGACTGAACAATGTCTAACCCTTTCTCATCAAGTAAACCAACAAACATATTTTTAAGTTCATAGGGTATTTGTACTAACGACGAGCCAATATAACCGATTGCCGATGCCGCCAATGCCGAGCCCTTATGGGGCGTATCTAAATAAAAAACCGTGTTAGTTTTAAACCTAGGCTCAAAGAAAAAGGTGTCCCGAATATCTTCAGATATCGACTTTTCAACCTGCTCTGGTGACACGGCAAAGGTAGTATCCCAAAAGGCATCACCAGAAGATACCGTCAGTAACTTGGTTATAAGCCCTCCTAGGCTGTGCCCAATAAACACCGCCTCGCGAGTAATAACGGGGTTATCAATAGTGTCCAGTAGTGCATCAAGCTCTCTCCTAATTTTCATGGCGCTGTACAGTGGCGGCTGGCCTGAAGGGTAAAGCACATGCCAAATTTGATAGCGTTCGTTTAACCATTCGTCATTCATCACGGCCATGGTTAAGTAACGCCAAATCAAGGGATCGGAATTAAGACCATGGATCATAACAAGGGGAATTTTAGTGTCTGACATCTCCCCAATAACGTAAATTCCTCTAAGGGCTTTTGCTTGCTTAGTACCCACAAACCCTTTCCAACGAAGCCCGCCCACGGTTGCATCATTCAATAAGGCTAAATACGTGGCGCTTGGAGAGTAGCGCGCCATGTAGGCATTATTACCCACACGTACCGTGGTTCGTCCGTGGATTTTCTGGGCATCTAAGGTAATGTGCACCTCGTTACCGTCTAACTTAATGCCTTGGAACATTAAGGTGTAACTACTGTAAGTCCCTTCTTGAGGGTAATAAGTTTGTTCTGCTTCTGTGGTCGCTGGTTCTCTTACTACCACGGCAACGCCGTATTCCCCTAATATGTTGGGTTGCAGCGCCTCTTCTGAAGGCAGCATCCTAGAAGCAAAAATAATTGGTTGGTCTAAAGTCAAATGGGTGTGAAAATGTGCTTCATCTTCTTTCCCAGACATGCGCAATGTTAGCAAACTCATTAGTGCTTCTCGATGGCGCTTTAATGCAAAGTGGCGTTCGTCAGCACTGACATCATTCCTACCAAGTAGAGCTTGAGTACACAACAAGCTATTAATTAACCCTTCTGTCGAACGAGGTAGTACTGTTACGCAGCCCCAATAAAGCTCGCGTGTGGTGTGCGCATCATAATCAAGGGTGTATTGTGGCGTATCAGACAAACGCAAAGTGAGTGATGGGGGCTTGGGTTTATAATAGTCGGAAGAACATGACGCCAAGCCAAGCGCAAGCAAGCTAAACAGGATGGCTAACCTTTTTCTGCAATTAAAACTGCCCATGAAGCCCTGCCGTAAACCTAGTTGAGAAGAGCGAAAGAGTATGATGAATTTTTGTTCAGTATTCCACTAATTGGCAGTATTGTCGTTAGTTGAAAAAGTTTTACCTCAAAGAGCTGCGAACCCGTCATACTTACTGTATAATCCGCGGCCATTTTAGGCACAAGTAGCGTCGTTTACCGGGTGATATTTTAGATGACTGTAGAAACCTTCAATCCAAGTAAAGCAGCAAACAAAACCACTACTTTAGAAACGCCAGTTAGAACTCTGACTGAAAATCGTAGTACAGGTGCAAGCAACGGCGCCCGCATTGGGTTTGTCAGCTTAGGCTGCCCTAAAAACTTGGTAGACTCCGAGCGCATTCTTACGCAATTGCGTACAGAAGGCTACGATGTTGTTCCTACATACAACGATGCTGATTTAGTCATTGTTAATACCTGCGGCTTTATTGATGCCGCGGTGGAAGAGTCACTTGATACCATTGGTGAAGCGCTAAAAGAAAATGGCAAAGTCATCGTGACTGGTTGTTTGGGCATTAAAGAAGATGAAATTCGTGAAGTACATCCTAATGTACTGGCTATTACCGGTCCTCACGCTTATGAATCGGTAGTTGAGCAAGTTCACGAACACTTACCTAAGCCTCAACATAATCCGTTTGAACATTTAGTGCCCGATCACGGTGTTAAACTTACCCCTCGTCATTACGCGTATTTAAAAATATCAGAAGGCTGTAACCACAGATGCACTTTCTGCATCATTCCTTCCATGCGTGGCGATTTGGTAAGCCGCCCTGTAGGCAGTGTGCTTGATGAAGCTAAACGTTTAAAAGCTGCGGGTGTGAAAGAGCTACTGGTTATTTCACAAGATACCAGTGCCTACGGCGTTGATGTGAAACATAGAACAGGCTTCTGGGATGGTATGCCCGTAAAAACACACATGCAGCAATTGTGTGAGAAATTGGGTGAAATGGGTATTTGGGTGCGCCTTCATTATGTTTACCCCTACCCACATGTTGATGACCTTATTCCCTTAATGAATGAAGGTAAAATTCTTCCTTACCTTGATATCCCATTTCAGCATGCCAATAAACGTATTTTACGTTTAATGAAACGCCCTGGTAGTGCAGATCGTACCCTAGAACGAGTTAAGAAATGGCGTGAAGCCTGCCCTTCATTGGTAATACGCTCAACCTTTATCGTAGGTTTTCCGGGTGAAACCGAAGAAGAGTTTGAAGAGTTGCTCGACTTTATTCGTGAAGCACAGCTAGATCGTGTGGGCGCATTTGCTTATTCACCAGTTGAAGGTGCTCGTGCCAACGATTTACCTGATCCTGTGCCAGAAGACGTTAAACAAGAACGCTTAGCACGCTTTATGGAAGTTCAAGGTGAAATTAGCGCCCAGCGCTTACAAGCTCGCATTGGTAATGAATACCAAGTGGTTATTGACAGTGTAGACAGCGAAGGTGCTGTAGGGCGAACGTACGCCGATGCGCCTGAAGTTGATGGCTTAGTTCACCTTAATGGCGTTTACGATGTAAAACCGGGTCAACGGGTGTGGGCTGAAGTCATTCACGCTAATGAACACGACGTGTGGGCTGTGCTGTCTGAAGACCAAGACGAAGACGAAAGCCAAGGCTAATTTTAGAAGCAGCCAGCAAGCGTTCAACTCGCTAGCTACATTAAACACAGTTTAGAAAAAACCGGTAAGTCCTAAGGCTTTACCGGTTTTTTTATGTGTTCTTTAATCTAAGAAAAGTAACAAATATACTTTATATAAAGGACTTACTTAGGGCTTACCAAGGCAATTCATCGCCATTGGAATGAATAAAACGCCCTGCATTATCAAGAGTCATCTCAGCTATTCGAGCCACTAATCTTTGTGCAGAGGTATCTGCATCAATATCTCCGCTTCCATTCACCATTTCAGTTTGCACAAACCCTGGGTGAAATAAACCTACCGCTATTCCTTGTGGCTTGAGATCGTTTGCTAATGACACACCAGCAGCATTTAGTGCGGCTTTCGACATTCTATAGCCATAATACCCGCCAGAGGTGTTATCCGTCATAGAGCCCATTCTGCTGGTGATCATGGCTATCTTACTGTTGTCGGCCATTGATGAAAGCAGAGTTTGCGTGACAAGCAGTGGCCCCATAGCGTTCACTCTAAACTGATAATCTATGGTATGAGGTTCCCAGTCATCCAAGGTTTCTCTGCCCAACACACCAGCGTTATTAATAAGCAGGTCAATTTTAACGTCTGTTAATTCCGCTAAACTATCTGCCAGTGTATCTGGCTGCGACACGTCAACACCGGTAATTACTTTGACGCCAGAGGAATTGAGCTCATCACAGCTATTACGACAGGTGGCATACACAGTCGCACCTTGCGCTTTATATTGTTTAACGAGGGCTAGACCAATACCGCGGTTGCCCCCTGTAATGACTACGTTCATTTTAACGCTCCCTATTTTTATGCTGCACCCGATTTAGAATATGCCAGTCGTATTTCGAGAAAACCAGGCTGAATGCACTCACAATGAAAGAATGTATTAACCGTCTTTGGCAACGGTAAGATTTGTCTTTAAGCAGGCAAATCTTATTGCTCTTTAACACGTTATATCACGTAGCTTTTTTATCTTTACTGGTTTACAGCCACCTAAAAAAGCGAGTAAAAAGTGCGGCCTACCCTAGCGACGCCAGCAAACGCGCGAGATCTTCAGGTGTATCAATACCTACTGGTGGTTTGGCATTTGCCACAGTACAGTGGATTTTGTCGCCATACCACAAGGCCCGAAGCTGCTCGAGAGATTCAATTTGCTCAAGAGCACTAGGCTGATAACTTACGTACTGCTGCACGTATTGTGCACGGTACGCATAAATGCCTATATGTCGAAAATACAATTTAGGATCAACACTTTGACGGTTTTCCATCATACGATCGCGCTCAAATGGAATAGCCGAACGCGAAAAATACATCGCTTCTTGATGTGCGTTAACCAGTACTTTAACCATATTAGGGTTGAATACATCGTCGCTTTCTAAAATGGGCGTAGACAAGGTAGCCATCACACATTGAGGTGCATTCGACAAATTACTTGCCACTTGCTTAATGTTCGCCGCAGGAATGAAAGGTTCATCGCCTTGCACATTGACTACTATGCTATCAGCAGCAATGTTTTCTTTCTCAATGACCTCGGCAATACGTTCGGTGCCTGATTGATGTGTATCGGCGGTCATACATACATGAGAAAATTCGTTAGCAACGTCGGCAATGCGCATATCGTCAGTGGCGACAATGATTCGATCAGCCCCCGCCTCAATGGCTCGCTCCACCACATGCTGAATCATGGGTTTACCATTAATGTCAGCTAGGGGTTTACCTGGAAAACGGCTAGAGCCATATCGTGCGGGAATAACTACTGTAAATGCCATCACACACCTATCGCGTTGCGTCTACTTCATCAAGTGTCATTACCGTTGCTTTGCTTTCGATAAGCACCGGAATACCGTCTTTAATATCGTAAGCTAAACGGTCGAAGCGGCAAATTAGTTTATCTTTTTCATCATTAAGCACCAATTTGCCTTTGCACACTGGGCATGCCAGTACTTCTAATAATTTATTATCAAATGCCATTATATTTCCTTGCTTGCTAAGGCGTCATTGTTAAGCCAGCATTAACCAGCTTGTCATCTATTTGCGTGAAAAACTTCTGGTCGATACTTGCCGAAACCGGCAAATACCAACAATCGCTATGAGCGATTTCACTTACCTTCACCGCATCTTTTTCGGTCATTAGTACCGTACCCGAAGGGATATCGTTTGCTGTAAATTGGTGATGATCAGGAAACGGTAATGTGCTGGACAAATTCAACCCCATACTCTTTAACTGAGAGAAAAAACGTTCAGGAGCACCAATACCCGCCATTGCGGTAATATTTTTACCCGTAAAGCTAGTCAGTTCAGCCTGCTCGGTGGGCTTCGTAACAGAGCACATTTCACCGGCTACCAACTTCATAAGGTACTGAGGAGTTTGACCCGCTTTAAGCTCTGGCTTTTTGTTATCAGCACGGTTATGCACGATAGCATTCACCGTTGCCAGCCGCCAATGACCTTCTCTAAGCGGCCCCATCGGTATTAAAAAGCCGCTACCGGTTAAACGCTCGTCCATTACCACTACTTCAACATCTCGCGCTAACGCATAATGTTGAAGGCCATCATCACAGATAATTAGGTCGCAATTAAGATCATTTGAAAGGTAATTTGCGCCCCGGCTACGTAGGGGGTCTATGACGACTGGCACTTGGCTACGAATGGCCAGTAATCGAGGTTCATCCCCTACTTCACTGGCATCATCGTTACCGGTAACTTGTCGAGGATAGAAGCTAGACTTACCGCCATACCCCCTACTTAAAATACCAACTCGAACACCCTTTTTGCGATAATACTGCGC
>Ga0209404_10001893_pt1 | contig 13495 bp, 15 predicted proteins | sample TroAtlMetagenome_2_FD_187447 | JGI IMG/M metagenome (GOLD analysis project Ga0209404, IMG submission 187447) | Marine eukaryotic phytoplankton communities from Atlantic Ocean - Tropical Atlantic ANT8 Metagenome (SPAdes) (version 2) | ecosystem: Environmental > Aquatic > Marine > Oceanic...
ACCAGCCAGATGTTAGGGGTGATCTTAATATTGATGGCAAAGAGTTTAAGCTATCTGGATGGATAAGGACGGCTAAAACTTCTGGAGAACAATTCTTCTCACTAGCAGTTGAGGCGAAGGATGCAGAGCAAGAAGTCACGAATGTGAATAATGCAATCGGTGAAGTTGTTAAGAGTGCGGAGTCAACTGATCTGCCTCCTACTGAGGAAGGGGAGGACGTTCCGTTTTGACCATCATAGCAATTGACCCCGGCAAGTCTGGCGGCATTGCTTATGCTCTGGATGGGCGGGAAATACATTCCCGCTCTATGCCAGATACGCCGGGAGATATTTTAGATTTTATCCGAACCATTAAGGCTATAAATGGGCCAGAGATTGAATGCTATATGGAAAGCTGCGTAAAGTATGCTGGCAAGGCTCAGTCAGGCTCGGCCTCTATTGTCTATGGAAGAAACTACGGATTTCTTGAAGGCGTAATTCAAGCTCTAGGAATACGCTTACATTCAGTTAGTCCACAAAAGTGGATTAAGGCATTAGGGTTAGGGACTCGCGGAGGGTCAACTAACACCCAATGGAAAAACAAACTAAAAGCAGAAGCACAAAGATTGTTTCCTTCTGAGAAGGTTACGCTTAAAACTGCTGATGCTTTATTAATATTAGAATATGCAAAACAGAAAGGAACAAAATGACAGCAGCAAAACGAGTTAATTATCACGAAGCAGAGCAGTTTAATCTGCCACTTGATTCACCTTCAAGGGCTTATCAACGCAAGTACCCGAACGCTCCCGGTTACAAAAACAAGGATAAGGATGGGCCTAGTCGTAAAGCGGCAAGCGAGATCAAGGAACAAGCTCCGACATTAAGAGAGATTTGCCTTGCGACTCTTGGCAAGCATCCAATGACAGCCGACGAAGTGGCTACAACTATTAACCGAAGCGTCCTATCAGTACGCCCAAGGGTTGCAGAGTTAGCAGCACTTGGAAAGATTGAGGACACTGGGACAAGGAGAACTAATAGCAGCGGCAAACTAGCTACAGTTTGGAGGGCATCACTATGAAGGATATTAAATTTGACGTTCAAAATTTGTTATCAGATTCAAGCATGGTTCTTTTCACTCTTTCTGAGCTTGGTTGTTTCATTCGTTTAAAATGCCACTACTGGAGCTCTGGGGAGTTGCCTTCTGATAACCTGAGTTTATCTAAACTTGCCGGATGTTCTCTTGGGCAGTTCCAAGATGTTTGGCCAAAGGTTAGTCAGCATTTCGAGAAAACAGATAAAGGAACACTTATTTGTAAAGAACTTGATAAGGCTAGAAAGAAGGCTAAAGAGACAAGCAAGCGGATGCAGAAAGTTGCAAATGCTAGGTGGAAAAAGGAGGCGGCATGAGCAAAGCCCCAGCGTTTCAGTTTTATGCTGGCGATTACCTTGCCAGCTCACGGGTGCAACTTATGACACTCCAAGAAGAGGGGGCTTATATCAGACTTCTTTGCCATTGCTGGATAGCTGGAAGTATCCCAAAAGACCCCGAACAAATAGCGAGGCTAGTTGGTAAGGGTTGTTCAACTACCCTTGCAAGTAAGCTTGCAACTATGTTCACGATAAAGGGTGATTCATTAACCTCTGATAAAATGGAAGAGATCAGACAAGCCCGTCAAGAGTGGATTGATAAATGCAAGAAGGGAGGTCGTGCAAGTGCTGAATCACGCAAAACCCTAAAGAATAACACAAAACAAGTTAAGGGTAGTACCAAGGGTAGTACCAAGGGTAGTTCAACTAAGACCCCAAGTAGGGTAGTTGACGATTACTTGCAACTAAACGGCAACACTTCTTCTTCTACTTCTTCTTCTAATAGTTTAAATAACTTAGGGCAAATTCCATCAAAGGAAGAGGTAATAAATTATGCTACTCAAATTGGGCTAGTTGAATGGAGAGCAGAGGATTGGTGGCTGGACATGGAAGCAAAGGGATGGAGAAGCAAAGGGGATGAGGTTGTAAACTGGCAAGCGTTTCTTACCAGAGTGAAAACTTGGTGGGAAGCTGATGGTAGACCAATGGAGAGAACCAGAAACAATAAAGCAAAGGATAGCTCAAAACCTTCCATGCCATTATGGAAACGTATTGAGGTAATTAGGCAGGAAATGGAAACTCATGCAGGAAATTCTGAAAGCACCTACTACCAGCAAGGAAACCCGCAAGCCAAGGAAGAGTTTAGAAAACTAAAAATAAACCTAAAAAGGTTATTAGAGGAGGAGAAGCAAGAAGCTTTAACGTGAACAAAGTATTTGCTCTCGTTTGGGCTATGGCTTAATAAAGGCCAGTTGTCAAGGCGTTTAACAGTTTGAAAGTGAAAAACGTAAAACACGATGTCTTTAGAAATCTTAATTAAACCGCTTAAATTTATAGAAGCCATAAGGCGGTTAGGTAAAAAGAAGCCAATTGCTAAAAAGTTAAGCAGTAAACAATGGGCAGCAATGCCAACGGCTATTAGGGAAAGAGCTTATTTCACTAGCAATGTTGAGAGCATGAAGTTTCTTAATAAGTCAAAGAAAATGCTAGTGGACTATCTATCGGGAGCTAGGGAAATGGTAACTACTCCAGATGGAAAAAGGGTTTCAGCGTTAAAGAAAACAAGCAGAGCGGATTTTATTTATAAAATGCAAAAGCTGGCCAAGGAAACTGGACTTGGCAACATATTACCACCCGGCACAGATATAAGCAGGGATTTAATTACGCGAATGAAGGATATTGCCAGCGAGTCTAGGCTTAAACTTATTTTTGATACTCAAACCCAACAAGCTCAATCATACGGCTACTACAAGCAGGGACAAGACCCAGCAATCTTAGACGCTTACCCCGCTCAACGGTTTATAAGGGCTGAACAAAGAAAAGTTCCAAGACCTTTGCACAAAAGAAACCGAAACGAAGTTAGACGTAAGGATGATATGGAGTTTTGGCTTCGCATGAATGACCAAAGCATAGGTGGCTTCGGTGTTCCTTTTGGCCCGTGGGGCTTTAATAGTGGGATGGATGTTGAAGATGTCCGCAGGGATGAGGCTATTCGCATGGGGTTAATTGATAAGAATGAGCAAGTGCTTCCCCCTGACGATACGTTTAATAAAGATTTAAAAGCTGCTGCAGATGTTGAGGGTGAGTTTTTGGAGAAGTTCATGGACAAGCTTGGTATGGATGCAATTAACGAGGGCAAGTATGTAACGATGGCCGAAAAGATTAGTGATGCTCCAGTGCCAGCCCCAGCTAAAACAGTTTCTTTGCCAGTAACTAAAGAATTAGAAAAAGCTAAACCAGCTTTCAAGTTGCCTGTGCCTACAGAAGAAGCAAAAAATAGCTCTAAATTAAGAAGCGAGGTTTATTTAGAAGGCTATGTGGTTTCAAATGCAGGAATAAATGAGATACCGCGAGACAGAGTCGAAGCAGATAATTTTAAAAAAACTAAAATACAAAAGCTTCAACAAAAAATTGATACTAACTTGAAAAAATGGACAGATAAAACAAGCACTTTCATTAGGGTTCCTAACAAAGTTTTGCCAAAAATATTAGAGGATGGCCGTTTTAAATCACAATTTGAAAGTGAAACAAGTGAAGGTTCATACGCTCCAGATTATAGAGCAACTTTGGAAAATAACTTGTTTTCTTATCCAAAAAATCTAGACCCAAAAAAAAGGCCTATATATGGATACGTAACAACTGATAAAACTGGAGAGCCTCCTAAGAAAGCAAATCATGACGCAGTAGTTGCTTATGGTAGAGTTAGAATTAAATTAAAAGATAATACAAAAGATAGGACTACGATAACTTTTGCTGATTCGTTTTCTTCGTCCGCATCTTTTACCCCAACTCCTTTAAAAAAACCGACTCACGAATCTCACCCCTTTTATGATAAAAGGTTAGTTAAAAAAGCATTGTCAAACCATCCGGGTTATGGGTATGCAGAAATACAAGTGCATGATGGAGTTGCATTGGATGATATTAGCGAAGTATTTTTTCCTAAAGGAATGGAAATTGCAGAAAAAACTAAAAAACTACTTAAAGAGAAAGGAATAAAATGGACAGTAAAATAGGGAGTGAATATCCAAAATTAATACTTCAACGTGGTGAAGGTACTTACTTAATACAAACCGATGAGAACATGGCTCAAGTGGTTGATTGGGATGACAAGGAGAGGTTTCCAGAATTAAACCTTCAATCTATTTTAGCCCGTGGCTATTGGGAAGACTTAACCGTTCCCCATCCTACACTTGAAGAACTTTTGAAAGTTAAATTAGTTAAATCATAATGAGCAAAAAAACAGACAAAAAGGTTGGGGACATTGCTGTCCATTGCAAACACACGAAGATGGAGGATATTGTGAACTTGGTCCCTCATCCCGAAAACCCAAATAAACATTCAGACAAGCAAATAGCCTTATTAGCAAAGGTTATTCGCCACACGGGATGGCGAAGCCCGATAATAGTCAGCAAAAAGACCGGATTTATCATAGCTGGCCACGGCAGACTTGAAGCGGCAAAACTGCTTGGGATTAATGAAGTACCGATTGAAGAACAAACGTTCAACAACGAGGCCGAGGAGCATGCCCATTTACTCGCAGATAACCGCATAGCGGAACTTTCTAACCTGTCGGCTGACCTTACCCTTAATATACTTTCAAAGCTCAAGGATGACGATTCTTACGACTTAGAGCTTGCGGGTTACACTGATGATGAGTTTGAGGCGTTGCTAGAGCTTCACTCACCTTTGGACTATTCAAATGATCCCGGTGACCCTCAAGGGACTGTTGAAGACAAAAAAGAGATTTACGATAATACTACCTTGAGGCAAATAACACTTATTTTTCAAGAGGAAGAATACGAAAAAATACTCCAAAAGATAAACGACATACGAGAGGCTAAAGAGTTAGAAACAAACACGGATGCAGTCGCTTTAGCGTTACAAGCTTACAAACTTTAATCATGGACTACGAAATCGCAGTTCCTTCATACAAGCGTTCAGATGTCTTGGTTAACAGGACACTGAAAACGCTTGGCAGGATGGTTGACTTAAAGAAGAGGCTCACGGTGTTCGTTGCTGACAAAGAAGAAGAAACAACATACCGAAACGCTATAGGCAAGGATTACAAAATCGTTGTCGGAAAAAAAGGAATCATACATCAGCGTCGGTTTTTGAGTTCTCATTACCCGAAAAACACTAAATTGTTATGCGTTGACGATGACTTGTTTGATTTAGAATTGCTATACAACGGTAAGTTAGTGCCGTTTACTGGCGATCTAGACGAAGTTGTGGCTCATGGTTTTGATGTTTGCCGTAAGTTTGGTGCAAAACATTGGGGCATAGCAGCATTTGAAAATGCGTTCTATATGCGGCCATACACCAGCGTGGGGTTGCGTTACATTTGTGGTATATTTCACGGTTGTTTCGCTGGTGATAGCGTTATGTGCGGCGATGATCGTTTGCTTGTATCTTCTAACGAGGATTTCGAAACGACTGTTCGCAGCTTTATGAAGTACGGCTCAGTGGTGCGTTTAGATTGGCTTTGCCCTAAAACCAAGTATTTTGCTGCTGGTGGTATACGTGCTGAAATAGGAGGAGATGCTGAAGACCGAAAGGCTGACCACGCAAAAGCAGTTGATGACTGTGCGAGGCGATACAAAGGCTTATGCACAGCCTACACAAAAGCCACAGGCGATCGCAATATTAAGCTAAAGACTTTGCCGCATCAGAAGATTTCGCCACCTGCACATTTGTTAGCGGTATGATTGAACTAGACCGAACAAGGCGTAAGATTGACTTTAAAAAGTTCAAAAACCGACACGCCGAGCAAACTGACTTTGACGAACTAATTGATGAGCCATTTAATTTATACGAAAACGGTGAATTATCCTTATCTTATGTTATGCCAGAGGAAAACCTTGAGCCTCTTAGATTAGCTTGTAAGACTATTAAATATCAAACTGAATTTAGGCAGTCAGGCCTAAAGACAACCTCGCGAGTCTTTGGCTACGAACCAAGGAAAACATTAAGGAAAGATTATTGCAGTTCAACTTCTCTTAGCAGGGATTTCCCTAAACAAAACAACATGATCTTAAAAGGGGCGGGTATTGTTGGTAAAAATTATCAAAAAGCTAACCCAGCATTATATGATAAACACATAGCCGAGACAGAGGAAAAAGTAGGAAGTGACTGGAAAATTCACGATGCCCCTTTCACAAGTGGTATTATAAATGAGAATAACCCGCTGAAATATCACTTTGACTCAGGTAACTACAAGAATGTTTGGTCAGGCATGGTTGTTTTTAAAGAAGGAATAACCGGAGGCTATCTTTCAATGCCTGAGTTTGGCATAGGTATAGCACTGAGAGACAAATCTATACTTTACTTCGACGGGCAAGGCATTTTACACGGAGTAACACCTATTCAACGCATATCTAAACAGTCAAAACGCTATTCTATAGTATATTATTCGCTCAAAGGGATGTGGAACTGCCTGCCTTTAAACGATGAAATGATTAGAATACGCAAATTACGTTCTGAAAGAGAAGAGCGTAGATCAAAATCTAATAGGACTTAACACCGCAAAAATGAATAAGTTGCAAACTAATTTAAATAAACCTTCTTACTCTATCCCTCAAGTAGCTAGAATTATCGGTGTTACTCCTTACAGAGTCAGAATAATGGTAAAACTAAAGCAACTTCCCTCTCTTTTAGCAGGAAAACAGGAAATTATTCTGAAACAAGACCTAGAAAATTACCTTCAAAAGAGAAATACTTCTACGAAATTACAATATCAGTACTAATTAGCACAAATTAACACTTGATACGCCCCCACACTTCAGAGTCAAACTTGTTGCTTCAATGGCAGGAGCTACAACAGGCAACCGACTCACCTCCCCCACACCAGCTAGTAATGGCAAACATCCCGGCGGTAGACCTAAAATAGTCTTTGACCTAGATCTAGTTGAAAGGCTAGGAGGTTTAAATGCTACGCTAGGTGAAATGTCTACTCTTTTGGGCTGTTCTCACGATGTAATCCAGAGACAATCAAAGAATCCTGAGAGTGAGTTTAGCGTTGCCTATGAAAAAGGGAAGGCCAAGCTGAAAACTTCCCTCAAGCGTAAATTGGTTCAACAGGCTTTAGAGAAGGATAATGTGGTAAGCCTAATCTTTGCTCTTAAAAATGTATGTGGCTTTACAGATAGGGCAGATGTAAATGTAGAACACTCTGGTCATTTGATTACTGATGAGAAAACTCTTGTTGGCACTTGGCGGGAAATGCTTGGGGCTCCTAAAGTAGAGAACAACTAAATGGACAAAGAGAAACGAGCAGAAGCTTTATTCAAACTCATGTTGCCATACCAGCAACGATGGGTTTCAGATGCTTCACGTTTCAAGATTTGGCTAAAGTCCAGACAGATAGGCGGTTCACTTGGTTCAGCTTTTGAAGCTGTCGCTAGTTGCATTGATAAACCTAACACGGATTGGGTAGTGCTTTCTGCTGGTCAACGGCAGTCTGAGGAATGGATGGTCAAAGGCAACCGAGTGGCAAGAGTAGTAACAGATGCCTTAGGGCTAGATAAGCCAGACTGTCGCACCAGCGAAGTAAGATTTACAAACGGTTCAAGAATCCTAGCACTCCCAGCAAACCCTGACACAGTTCGCGGATATTCAGCTAACCTTGTTCTTGATGAGTTTGCTTTTCATGAAAGGCCAGACAAGATTTACGAAGCTATTTACCCTGCAATCTCTAACCCAATGAGGGGAGAGTTGAAAATAAGAATCATAAGCACACCAGCGGGGCGTAACTCCAAGTTTTATGAAATATGGAACAAGTCAGAGCAATTAGGCTTTGTCCAACATAAGACAACAATTCATTCAGCAATAGAGGAGGGATTGCCTATGAATGCCGAGGAGTTAAAAACAGGATTAGACGACCCAGATGCTTGGGCTCAAGAATACGAATGCGAGTTTGTAGACGCTGCTAATGTATTATTGCCTTACACTTTAATTGATGAGTGCGTGAATGATGAGGCTACAATTGATTTTGAAGATCAAAGCAGCCGATCCGTTCGTTATGTTGGGATTGATATAGGTAGGAAACATGACTTAACGGTTTGCTGGACGTTGGAAAAGGTTGGGGATGTTTTATGGACTAGAGAAGTTCTAGCACTTAAAGACACTCCTTACCATTTGCAGGAGGAACTACTTTCTGACCGTATCAGCAAAGCTTCTTATGCAGCTATTGATTCAACAGGCATCGGCAATGCTTTAAGCGAGTCTTTAGCTAATCGTTTTCAATACAAGCTAGAGCAATGCACTTTTACGCAGGGCTTTAAGGCAAAGATATTTCCGGGCTTGCGTAGAGCGTTTCAAGAGAGGTCAATTCGTGTGCCAAGAGATAAGGCAATACGAGAAGACTTACACTCAGTAAATGAAGTGACTACTCAGGGAGGGAATAAACAGTACAGAGCATTACGAAGGGCAGATGGTCACGCCGATAGGTGTACGGCTTTAGCCTTGGCTACTTATGCTTCAGTGCTAAACCAAGGAACCGGGGCAATCCAAGAGACAGATAACATCATGCTTGGCAGGGCCAAACTAGCAGGATTAAGGCCGACATTAGTATGATAGCTGAATTAAGAAACCGTTTAGGGAATGTGTTCAAGGCTAAGAAGGAGCCAAATGGAACATCTGTAAGCAAAAGGGTAATCGCACCAAGTACACGCGATAGGATGGATAGCAATTCGCTAGGGAGCAAACAAAGCCCTGCGAATGTAATAGCTATTCTTCGATCTGCCTTAAACGGGGATATTCGCCAGCAATACCAAGTCTATGAATTAATGGAGGATTCATGGTCAAGGCTTTCTAAGAACCTACATGAGTTAAAAAGTGCTGCGGCAGGGGCAACTTATACCGTAATGCCTTTTACTGAGCGGGGACAAAAGCCAACTGAGTCAGCTCAAGCTAAAGCGGACTTTGTTCAGTATGCGATTGACAACTGGATAGGCAATCCAATTGAAGGAACTAATGGATTCCGTAATGCAATTTATGATTTATGTGATGGAGTAGGCAAAGGCTTCTCAGTGCAAGAGATATTGTGGGAAGTTAAAGCTGAAGGGATTTGCCCTAAATCAACTTACTTCTGTCATCCTCGCTACTATTCGTTTCCTTACAACGAACCCGATTTAATGCTGTCTCCAAATGCCGATGGGATTTATCAAGAGTTTCCTGACAATAAGTTTTTAATTGGTATTTATAAAAACCGATCTGGCAACTCAATGGGCTACGGATTGCTTAGGCAATTAGCTTACTGGTGGAGTGGTCAAAACTATTGTCGTGATTGGTTGCTTAACTATGCTCAAGTATTCGGTCAACCTTTACGCTGGGCAACTTATGACCCCGGCTCTTCTTCTAACATCAAGAATGATATAGCTGATATGCTCGAAAACATGGGAGCAGCTTCATGGGGAGCTTTTCCAGCGGGAACACAAGTAGAATTTAAAGAAGCAGCTAAGTCAGGGGCAGACAATCCTCAAAGCTATTTTATTAATTTAGCTGACAAACTTTGTGACATTACAATCCTTGGCCAGACCCTAACTACAGATGTAGGAGACTCAGGTAGCAGGGCTTTAGGGGAAGTCCACGAAGATGTTCACCGTACACGCTTGCAAGACATTTGTGAATGGACGGCTGACGTTCTTAATGAGCAGCTAATTAGGTCAATCTGTGAACTTAATTATGGCAACTGTTATGAGATGCCTACACTTGTGCCAGACTTAGCAGGGCCAAGCGATCCAGTGCTAGAAGCACAAAGGGATCAGATACTTTTAGGAAGCGGCATTGATATGCCAAGGGAATGGTTCTATGACCGACATGATGTTCCTATCCCGCAGAGTGGGGAGGAGATTATTACCCCGCCAGAGCCTAGCCCAATGCAGCCCCCAATGTTTTCAAAGGATGGCTCAATAGTTGAGGCAGCAGAACGAGCAGAGCCGGGGCCAAGGGACAAGCTTCTTAACAATGTTATGGAAGACATTACTGGAGTTAGTGAGCAATGGCTTGCCCCAGTTAAACCCGCATTCGTGCAGTTAGTCAGCAAAGCATTAGACGATAATGTTTCTGATGAAGATTTTGAGCGAGCAATCACAAAGGCAGCGAACACCATGCCAGAGCTATTCGACAAGCTAGACACTAAAGTCTTGCAGGATGCAATGGAGCGAAACATGGGAGCCGCAATGGTAAACGGAGCAGTAAAACGCTATGAAGCTTCTCCTTTGCCAGAAATGGAGAAAGCAGAGAAATGATTGCAGCCAAGGTAGAACTTCCTTCTGGAATTGATCGCATGAAGTTTAGCGAGAAGGAGCTTGATGACGTTCTTAAAGTAGGAGCTAGGGGTGTTTCTAATTACCTTAAAAAGTTTTACCGTGAGAAAAACGATAGAGAGCCAAACAAGCTTTCAAGCAGAAGAACCAACTTTTGGAATAGGGAAATAGGGGGAAGTGTTAACAACCCTATAAGCGAAGGTTTTGGAAAAGTTGCTGTAGTTATAGCAAGCCCAATTCTTCCGCATAAAGTTAAGGGAGGGACAATAACTGCAAAAAGGGCTCAATACTTAACAATTCCAATACATTCAGAATCTTACGCTAGGCCAGCAAAACAGTTTCCTGACTTATTTGTTATCAAGTCAAAGAAGGGTAACTTGCTTTTAGTTAAGCCTGACAAGTCTAGCGGCTCTGTGCCTCGTGCAAAGTTTAATGCTAAGAAGGAAGCAAAGAAAAAGCTGCCAAGAACTGAAAGGCCAAGAAGGGAAAACAAACCTCTAGGTCTAAAGGTTCCAGAAAGGGAAACTCCTACAATGCAAGAGGAGTCAGGTTTTACCCCTTACTATTTGCTCAAGAAATCAGTAACTCAAAAGCCTTGGCCAAACAGCATCCCAACAGAGCAGCAGATTACAGATGTTTTTAATGATGGTGTAGAGTTTTGGGCTAGTCAGCTAGAGGAAAGGAGGACAGCGTAATGCCTTTACCAACCCCAAACGGAGAGCCAAAAGAAGAATTTATTACAAGCTGCATGATTAACGAGACAATGAAGACAGAATTTCCAGATGAAAAGCAAAGGTATGCAGTGTGCCTAAGCACTTACTCGGCTAAAAGAGCCTATAATACTGATGACATAATTCATGCAATTAGCTCCCAGATACTTGGGGATGATTTGCCCGAAGATATTCAATACCTCCCGCCGGGAGAGCATGACATTACTGCGACAAAGAACAATAAACCCGCAGAACTAACTTTAACAGTAACAGCCCAAACCGCAGAGAACTTGCAGAAGTCTTTTGACAAGATAACCGCAGGAGATCGGGAGCAAATCTTTATCGACTTTAACCATGACGATAAGGAAGCAAGTGGATGGGTTACTGGATTTTATTGGGCAGGGAATGACCCCGAAACTGGGGGAGTTCGTGCAAAGGTAGAATGGACAAGCCAAGGCAAACAAGCTTTGGAAGGAAGAAACTACCGTAAATTTTCCCCAACCTTTACCTTGAATGGCAAGGGAGAGATTGATGGAACGACTTTAAATGCGGGTGGCTTAGTAAATCGGCCAGCGTTTAAAGACATAACCCCGATAGTTGCCAGCGATGGCGATTATCACAAAACTGAAAGTCAAATGACCGAAGAAGAAAAGGATAAGAAACCAATAGCCTCGCAAGAAGAAGAGCCCAAGAAAAAGGACGAAACTTCTGCGACGGATAAGCTGGCCGAAAAGGACGAAGAAATTAAATCCCTAAAGGCCAAGATCAAGGCAATGGATGATGAAAAGAAGAAGGAGCAAGAAGTTGCTGCTGAATCTACAGTCGACCAAGCCGTAAAGGACGGACGCATAGCTCCAAAGGATGAAAAGGTAAAAGCTAAATGGGCTTCCATTTTACGCAACGACCCTTCAGCCGTTGAATTGCTAAACGCACTACCCGTAAATCCCGCCTTTCAACGTGTGGTACAAGCCAAGCGTGATGAGAGCGGAACAATCGCAACGACAGAAGAAGCTCAAATGAGAGCAGCTAAAGAATACCAAGCCAGAAATGGTAATTGCTCTTTTGAGCAAGCTTGGAACGCTACTCGTTACGATTCACCACAACTGTTTAACTAAACAAATAATAATAGGATAATAAAATGGCAGGATCATTAACAAGAGATACAGCAATTTTTGCACTCACTCCCGCTGCTGACCAAACTGGTAAAGAAGGTTATGCAGTTAAGATTGCCGCAGGAGAAGCTGCTATCTCAACAGCACATAATGGAAACTTTGGTGTAATTCTCGATGGAGAAACTACATCAGGTAAAAGCACGATTGCTTCTATGGCAGGAGCAAGCGGAACGGTTAAGGTTAAACTAAGCGGCACAGTTGCCCTTGGTGAAAAGCTTATGATACATACTGACGGAACTTGGAAGGCTCACACTAGCACTAACAATGTTTCAGGCATGGCAATGGAAGCAGGAGTAGCAGACGAGCTTGTTGAAGCTGCGTTAGTTGCTGGATATTCTAACGTCTAACACTATTAAACTAGGAGAATAAAACATAATGGGACTAAGAGCAGAAGCATCAGTCAATCCAACCCTCACCAATTATGCGAGTGGGGTTTTGAATGACTTGCAATCAGCAACAGCCGATTTCCTTGCACCACAAGTACAAGTGCCAGCAACAATCGGACAATACAAGGCATACGACAATAAGAACGCCTTTCAGACACATGACACCGCTCGCGGCGTTGGTGGCCCTGCAAGACGTATCTTTATGGATGTATCAGAACCAACCTACAATTGCTTGCCGCAAGCTTTGGAAATCACAATTGATGATTCCGAACGTGATGCAGCGGGTACATTGAACCCGTTGGATTTGGAACAAGCCAAGGTCAAAACACTTGTGCAAAGCAGCGTACTCTCTCACGAGAAGCACGTTATCACTACAGTAAACGCAGCCGTATCTGCCACAGGCGGAGTTGGAGTGTGGTCAAATGATGCCAACGATCCAGTTGACGAAATTGACGCACAAATCGAAGCAATAGCTAAAGACACTGGCCAGCTTCCAAATGCCATTCTTATGGGAATGACAGCTTGGAGAAGGTTCCGTCAGAACGCTAAAGTGGTTGCCAAGCAACCGGGTGCAGCACTCATTGGGTTAAACCAAGGGCAAGCTTCCGCAATGCTTATCAATCCGTCTACTGAGATTCGTCTGTCAACAATGGCATACGATACTACAAAGCAAGGCAAGACTCGTAACAATTCATTCGTGAATGGCGATGACGTTTATATCTTTGTTCGTAGTGCTACACCTACAATCTATGATCCATCAGCATTGAAAACATTTGCTGGAGGGCGTGGAGGTGTTTCCGCAGTTCGCGAATATCGTGATGAAAGCAGCCGATCAGATGTTTACGCAGTTGATTGGAGTAGAGATGTAAAAGTAACATCTTCAATTAGTATTAAGCG
>Ga0209404_10001896_pt1 | contig 13484 bp, 4 predicted proteins | sample TroAtlMetagenome_2_FD_187447 | JGI IMG/M metagenome (GOLD analysis project Ga0209404, IMG submission 187447) | Marine eukaryotic phytoplankton communities from Atlantic Ocean - Tropical Atlantic ANT8 Metagenome (SPAdes) (version 2) | ecosystem: Environmental > Aquatic > Marine > Oceanic | place...
TTTTCAAGGTTTTCAAGGTCCTCGCGGTTTCCAAGGTTATCAAGGTTTTCAAGGTGGTATTGGAGGAGATGGTGATCCTGGGGATGATGGTCCACAAGGACCTCAAGGTATTCCAGGGGATGATGGTCCTCAAGGAATTGTTGGACCAGGTTATAAAGCCCAAGGTGTTTTTAAATTTATGATGGATTTAAAAGGTGAAAAAACCGAATGGGGACCTACTGGAGAACCTCCATCATTAGTTAATTCTAATGTTAGTGGTCTTACTAATTTAACAGGATTTGAGTTTTTTAAAATTGCCCCGGCTTTTTATTTAGATGTTAAATTTCCAGCTTTTCCTCTTCAAAATGGCTCTCAGGGTATTATAACGCCAACAATTCCAAGTAGAATTTGTCAAAATACTATGTATGGTTATTTAATGCCCGCAAATGGAGAAATATTAGGATTTTCTGTTGATTTTGTAAGACTTGGACGTGGTGCACAATTTAGAGTTTTCGGTTGGAATCCTTCTTCAAATACAGTAACATTTACTATGGAAGTTAAAAGTGTAAATACGGATTATGAAGAATATGGTAGCGGAACGACTAATTTAGAGGAGAAATTACCAATCAAAGCAGGACAATATTTATTTGCTATTCAAGTTGTAGCAGGAATTGATTATCCTGCACTTGGTCCGGCACATATAACAGCTTATGTAAGATTTACAGACTAATACAAAAAAATTAAATTAATATTTATCATTTTTAAAATATATATATTAATTATAGAATGAGTAGTTCGGGATATACAGGAACAGTAGATCTTAGCATGAACAACTTATATGCTGGAAATATAAATGATAGAATCACTAAAAATGAAAATGCTTTAAAAGATGATGTTGTAAAAACAAATACAAAGTCTTTACAAACATTAACACCTGGTCAAAGCAATAGTAATGCAACAGGGTTAAGTCTTTTGTTTTCAAGTATTTCATTCGGTTCGGATGCTATTGCTGATGGTTCTAGAGACGGTCAAGTAGCTGGTATTACTTTTAGAGATGGAACACGTATGACTACTTTAAGTGATGCTACTGGACAAACAGGAGCGCAAGGAGCAGCTGGAACAGCTGGAGCACAAGGGGCAGCAGGAGCACAAGGAGCAACAGCAGCAGCTGGAGCACAAGGAGATGCTGGAGCACAAGGAAGTGGGGGTTCTAAAGGAGTTAAAGGTGCTGTAGGGATTGAAGGAGCTCAGGGAAATGCTGGGGCACAAGGAGCAGTTGGTGCTCAAGGTGCTACCGCCGCAGCAGGGGCACAAGGAGCAGTTGGCGCTCAAGGCGCTATAGGTGGTGGCGGCGCTACTGGTGCGCAAGGAGCCGATGGAGCACAAGGAGCCGCAAATACAGGAGCACAGGGGGCAGTGGGTTCTCAAGGGTCTACAGGGACTGTTCTAGGAGGTGTAGGTATGTTAGATATGTGGTATACTGAGGGAGCAGATGGCGTAACAGAAAGTGTTACATTTAAACAAGCACCTGCTACAAATGGTGATGCTACCAGAGGGCTTATTAGAGAAGCAGGTAATCAAATGAGTTTTACTAGTGGCACAGGTTCAGGACACGGATTTAGCTTCCCAAAAACTGGAATCTATATAATTGATGGAAATCTTAAGGTTAGAAGCGGCATTGGTGTAGCAGGAGGACATAACTATTTTTCCGCACAAATGTCCAAAGATAAAGGAGCTACTTGGAATACAGTTGGTATAACAACTGCTTGGCAACCATCAGCATTAGTAGATAACTTTGGTAATGTTTATCAAACATTTTCAATTAAAACAACTGTTGATGTAACAAGTACAACAAATGACAGATTAAGAATTAGATATGCTGAAAATACAGGAGAATCGTTATTATCAGGTGGTATTCATTATTCATATTTATATTTTACAAGAGCTGGTCTTCCCGGAGAAAAAGGTACTAAAGGACAAAAAGGCGAAGTAGGCGCACAAGGAGCAGCAGGTGCGCAAGGAGCAGCAGGTGCTCAGGGGGCAGCAGGAGCACAAGGAGCTACTGGGTCACAAGGGGCAGCAGGTGCACAAGGAGCAAAAGGAGCTGTTGGAATAGAAGGAGCTCAAGGAGCGAAAGGTGCTCAGGGTGCTGATGGAAAAGGAGGAGGACCAGGCGCTGCTGGCGGAACGGGTGCTCAAGGAGCACAGGGAACAGCCGGAGCACAAGGAGCGGCAGGAGCTCAGGGAGCAGCAGGCGCACAAGGAGCAGATGGAGCACAAGGGGCAGCTGGAGCTCAGGGTGCAGCAGGAGCACAAGGAGCAGCTGGAGCACAAGGAGCAGCAGGTAGCGATGGAGCACAGGGAGCAGCAGGTGCGCAAGGAGCAGTTGGAGCTCAGGGAGCTGCCGGAGCACAAGGAGCAGCAGGAGCTCAAGGAGACCAAGGAAGTAAAGGACAAAAAGGTGAAATTGGAGCCCAAGGAGCAACTGGTGGTGGTGGAGCTACTGGTGCTCAAGGTAAAGATGGAAATTTTGGAGGAGCGAGTTTTAATTATGAATTTACAGCAGATACAAGTCCTCCATCCCATATGTCAACAGGCGAGATAATGTTTAATCAAGAAAACGCAAACCAATTAAAAACAAATATTGTTTATATAAGCGAAACTAGTAAAGATAATGATAATATCCAAAGTTTTTTAAATACAATAAAAGATGTTACATCTGCTATAAAAGGACATCTAAAGGTAAGTATAAAACATGACGACACTAAATTTATTTTATTTGATATCCCAGATGCTACCGATAACGGAGGATACTGGACATTAAATACTAATATTGTTGCTTCTAGTAGTAATACGGCTCCTATTTTTGATATTGATAAAAGTTCTGTAGTTTGTTCATTTGTAACAACTGGTGATAAAGGAGATACCGGCGCACAAGGAGCAACAGGAAATACCGGAGCACAAGGAGCAACAGGGTCGCAAGGAGCAGCTGGTGCTCAAGGGGCCGCCGGAGCACAAGGAGCTGCCGGAGCACAAGGAGCAGCTGGAGCACAAGGGGCAGTAGGAGCTCAAGGAGCGAAAGGTGCTACAGGGATTGAAGGAGCACAAGGGGCTATAGGAGCACAGGGAGCAGCAGGAGCTCAAGGAGACCAAGGAAATAAAGGTGAAAAAGGTGAAATAGGAGCACAAGGAGCTACCGGAAATACTGGTGCTCAGGGAGCAGCAGGAGCTCAAGGAGCAGCAGGAGCTCAAGGAGCAGTTGGAGCTCAGGGAGCAGCAGGTGCACAAGGAGCAGCAGGAGCACAAGGGGCAGTAGGAGCACAAGGTGCTACCGGGGCACAAGGAGCTGCTGGTGCACAAGGAGCTAAAGGAGAAGTAGGGGCACAAGGGGCAGCAGGAGCTCAAGGAGCAGCAGGCGCACAAGGAGATGCCGGAGCACAAGGAGCGGCAGGAGCTCAAGGAGCGAAAGGACAAAAAGGACAAAAAGGGGAAATAGGAGCTCAAGGAGCTAAGGGTGCTGTTGGAATAGAAGGGGCACAAGGAGCCGTAGGAGCGCAAGGGGCTCAAGGTTATGAAGCATTAGGAGTTATCGGTACTACATATAAAATGACAGCTGGTTATAATATTAATCAAGGTCCTGTTTTTAAACAAGGTTATTTTGCTGGTTATATAGGTAATAGTGGGAGTTTTACCAAATCTGGAATAAATAATTTTTATTTTAATCCTTGGGATGTTAATGGGAGAAAGGTCGGTATAGGGCCCACATATAACAGTCCCGAAACAGGTTGGTTTGGTATATTCAATATTGGTGATGAAATAAAAATAACGAAATCCACTAGTTCTACAGATTATGCTATTTATAAAGTTTCTTCAAAAGCAACGTGGACAGATTCATCTTATTCTGATTATATAAAAATTGGCGTTACATATTCTTCACGAGCAGGAAATACTACATTTTCTGCTGATACAGACTATTTGGTTTCTTTTCCTTTGCCTTCGGATGGTGCTCAAGGTGCTACAGGAAGTACTGGTGCTCAAGGAGCAGTGGGTGTGCTTGGTTCCCAGGGTGCGGCTGGTTCTCAGGGTACGGCTGGATTAAATGGTTCTCAGGGAACCACAGGTGATCAAGGAGCACAAGGAGCACAAGGACATCAAGGACATCAAGGACAAAAAGGTCAAAAGGGACAAAAAGGTCAAAAGGGCGAGATAGGTGCTCAAGGAGCAAATGGTGCTCAAGGAGCTATAGGTGCTCAAGGGACTGCTGGAGCTCAAGGACATAAAGGTGTTACAGGAGCACAAGGAGCAGCAAATACAGGAGCACAAGGAGCTGTTGGAGCACAAGGAGCAACAGCAGCACAAGGAGCACAAGGGGCAGCAGGCGCACAAGGTGTTGGGGGAATTAATGTATGGTATGAAAATTATGATATTACTGCGATTACAATGCAAGAAAGTATATTAGACCCCAACTGGCAATCTTCGCCTATAAATGGAACCGGTTATGGCGGAGCTTGTGGTTATCAATATTTACAATATTTTGTTGCTCCTACTACAGGAAATTATACTCAAATGAAAGTAAGAGTAGCTAACTCCCACACCCACCCCCAACAGAGTAATACTTTTTATGCCGCATGCGCTATTTATGAATATAATGAATATTCCGCTACACCCATGGATAGAATAGCTGAAGCATATGGACGTATAATATTTCAATCCAACGGCGCAACTGCAGGATGGACAGGCGATGTTGATCAAATTGCTGATGGAAAAATAGCTACATTTACATTTGCATCTCCTATTGAATTAACAAAAGGTGTAGAATATATGGTTTCATTTGGGACATATAGTCAAAATGTAGGTCAAGAGAGCAATAATTATTGGGGAAATTCTACGAACCCACGCACTTGGCCGCCATATGTAACATTATGGGGAAGAGCGTTAACTAAAATAGAAACTACAGGTGTTTCAGACAGAACCGGTTGGATTGGATCGAATGACGACGAAAAAAGTAGAAATAAAACATGGAGAACAAGAACTAGAGGATATCAAACGCCTCCAAGGGATTCACTAAAAGGTATATATTATCCAGATTTAACAAGAGATGTAGAGACAACCGACCAAGTTTGGTGGTTTAGTTTGGTCGGTCCACAAACTGTATCCGGAGCTGCGGCTGGTCCACAAGGAGCTAAGGGAGCTCAGGGTGCTGCTGGGGCACAAGGAGCAGCAGGAGCTCAGGGAGCAGCAGGAGCACAAGGAGCAGCAGGGGCACAAGGAGCAGCAGGGGCACAAGGAACAGCAGGTGCGCAAGGAGCAGCAGGTGCGCAAGGAGCAGCAGGTGCACAAGGAGCGAAAGGACAAAAAGGACAAAAAGGACAAAAGGGACAAAAAGGTGAAATTGGAGCACAAGGGGCGAAAGGTGCTACAGGGATTGAAGGAGCGCAAGGACATCAAGGTGAAACAGGTGCTTTTGGTGGAGCTTCTTTCAAATATAAATATAACAATAAAGATACAGATTCTGCTCCTACACCAGACGATGGTGAATTTAGAGTTAATTCTCCAGGTGATTGGCAAATGGTAACTATATTAAATGTTAATAATATAGATGAAGATGGTAATACTATAACTTCTTATTTGAAAACAATTGATGATTCTACTTCAGCTATAAAAGGACATGTAAAAATATCCAAAGTAGGTGATAATTCAAAATATGTTATATTTACAATTACGCGAAATAGAACTAGAGTTGGTTATGAAGAAGTTACAGTTACCCCTTTAAATTTTAGTAGTAATACTCCTTTTACAAATTTGGATGATTGTATTTTAACATTTGCAAGAACTGGAGATAGTGGCGACCAAGGAGCACAAGGAGCAAGAGGAGCTCAGGGTGGAACAGGTGTTACTGGTGCACAAGGAGCTACCGGAAATACTGGTGCTCAGGGAACAGCAGGAGCACAAGGGGCAGCTGGAGCACAAGGGGCAGCAGGAGCACAAGGAGCAACTGGTGATACAGGAGCACAAGGAGCAGGAGGAAGTAATGGAGCACAAGGAGCAGCTGGAGCCCAAGGAGCAGCTGGAGCACAAGGAGCAGCTGGAGCCCAAGGAGCAACTGGAGCCCAAGGAGCAACTGGAGCACAAGGAGCGGCTGGAGCACAAGGAGCAATTGGTGCACAAGGAGTTCAAGGTAAAAGAGGATTAACTGGTGCTCAAGGGGCAGCTGGAGCACAAGGAGCAGCTGGAGCTCAAGGAGCAGCTGGAGCACAAGGAGCAGCGGGAGCGCAAGGAGCAGCGGGAGCACAAGGAGACCAAGGTGGGACGACAAATTCACATGAATTTATAATGGGAGCAACAGAGGTGGGAAGTACTCCTACTCCCCCAGGTGATGGAAGAGTCGGTTTTAGTATGATTTGGGGTAAATCTCCTTATATATATATAAGCAGTATTGATGCAAATTCTATAATAACCTCGCCCTTTATTGAATATATGACAAAATGGGCAGGAGGAGCATTATTATCTATGCAAAAAAAAGACAACCCAACAACTTATTTTTCTGTTAAAATAACTGCCGTGACTTTATCTCAAGCAGGTGTTACGGGTTATTGGACATTAACAACACAACTGATTGATTATAATCCAGATGAGAAACCTAGTACTGGAGACAGAATAATAGTATCTTACACTATGAATGGACAAGAAGGTAGTCAAGGTGCTACAGGAAGCACTGGAGCACAGGGAGCTACTGGAAGTACTGGTTCACAAGGAGCAGTTGGTGCTCAAGGAGCAACTGGAGCTCAAGGGGCAGCAGGAGCTCAAGGAGCAGCAGGAGCACAAGGAGCAACAGGAGCACAAGGAGCAACGGGAAGTACAGGGGCACAAGGAGCAACAGGGGCTCAGGGAGCAGCAGGAGCACAAGGAGCAGCAGGGGCACAAGGAGCAACAGGAGCACAAGGAGCAACTGGTGGTGGTGGTGCTACCGGAGCACAAGGAGCACAAGGACAAAAAGGACAAAAAGGACAAAAAGGGGCAACAGGTGTTGAGGGTCCGGATGGAGCACAAGGAGCTGGTGGAAGTACTGGGGCGCAAGGAGCTGTTGGTGCGGGTGGAAGTACTGGAGCACAAGGGGCGACAGGTGGTGGTGGTGCTACTGGTGCCCAGGGAGCAAAAGGTGCCGTAGGAATTATTGGTAATACAGGGGCTCAAGGAGCAACTGGTGGTGGTGGTGCTACAGGAGCACAAGGAGCTCAAGGAAAAGGAGGAGGTGCTGGAGCACAAGGAGCAGCAGGTGCACAAGGGGCGACAGGTGGTGGTGGTGCTACTGGTTCACAAGGAGACCAAGGAGCAAAAGGACAAAAAGGACAGAAAGGAGAAAGGGGAATTGTTGGTTTGATAGGAGCTCAAGGAGCAGGTGGTAGTACTGGTGCCCAAGGAGCCACTGGTGATGGTGGAGCTACCGGTGCTCAAGGAGCACAAGGAAAACAAGGCGGTCAGGGTGGTCAAGGCGCTCAAGGAGCAGGAGGAGGAACTGGTGCTCAAGGAGCTAAGGGGGCAGTTGGGATTGGTGGAAACACAGGGGCTCAAGGAGCAACTGGTGGCGGTGGTTCTACCGGAGCACAAGGAGCTCAAGGAAAAGGAGGAGGACTTGGAAACACTGGTGCTCAGGGAGCAGCAGGAAGTAATGGTGGTACTGGCGCTCAAGGAGCCGGAGGAAGTACAGGAGCTCAAGGAGCAGCAGGAAGTAATGGTGGAACAGGAGCTCAAGGAGCACAAGGAAAACAAGGAGGAGGCGGTTCTACAGGCGCACAAGGAGCAGCAGGAAATAATGGTGGTACTGGCGCTCAAGGAGCAAAAGGTGCCGGAGGAAGTACAGGAGCTCAAGGAGCAGGTGGTAGTAATGGTTCTCAAGGAGCAGCGGGAAATAATGGTGGAACAGGAGCACAAGGAGCTCAAGGAAAAGGTGGAGGTGCTGGGGCTCAAGGAGCAGCAGGAAGTAATGGTGGAACTGGTGCTCAAGGAGCAGCTGGAAGTAATGGTGGAACAGGAGCACAAGGAGCAGCTGGAAGTAATGGTGGAACAGGAGCACAAGGAGCAGCTGGAAGTAATGGTGGAACAGGAGCACAAGGAGCTCAAGGAAAACAAGGTGGTGCTGGGATTCGAGGTGCTCAAGGAGCTACAGGTTCAGGTTCAACAGGGGCACAAGGAGCAAGAGGAGCCCAAGGGTCTACAGGAAGTGGTAGCACAGGATCACAGGGTGCAAAAGGACAAACAGGAGCACAAGGAGCAAAAGGAGCTGATGGTGGTGGTAGTGGCAAACTTGATTGTTTCCAGGTTTGTGATTGTGTTAACATGATGGGTTGTGGTGGCGGTGGTGGTTTTAGAACAACAGCTGGTCACTACTATGAACCTGGAGAAACAATGACAGATGATGATGCTGGTAGTGCGTTAATTTATAACAATGGTAAAGTATATTTTTCTACTACTCCAAATGATAAAAAAAGTATTGGATTCTTAGGAGCTATATATTCTGATATGAGAACTTCTAATACAGATATTTCTTATAGTCAGGTTGTCTATGTTATAGGTATTGGTGATTCTAAAGAATGGAAAAATGAACAAGATATTGACGCATCAGGTAATGTAGTTATTAACAGAGTAGAAACAATTAAAGGTATTAAAGTATGTAATGAAAATGGAAATATTGAAGCAGGTGATTATTTAACTACTAGTAGTAAAAAAGGATTTTATATGAAACAAAGTGATGATATTTTGAGAAATTATACAGCGGCCAAAGCAGTAGATGATGTTACATTTGATTCAAATGGGGAACAAACAGGTATATATGCGATTATGTTATCTGGATAAATGATTTAAATATTAATAATTTTGTATATTTATATGAATCCAAAATATACAAAAGATGAAAATGGAAAAGATTTATTAACTATTACAGAAAAACACGATAATATTATGATGGAATGGGAAAAACCTTATATGGAAGCATGTATTGAAAAATTAAATCCTTCTGGGCACGTTTTAGAAATAGGATTTGGGTTAGGATATTCGGCTACAGCTATTCAAAATTATTCTGGTGTTACAAAACATACCATTATAGAGTGTAGTCCAGAAGTTTGGACAAAAGTTGAAGAATTTAAAGAAGGACATCCTAATGTGGAATTAATTAAAGGAAGGTGGGAAGATGTACTCAGAACATGTGGAGTATTTGATTGTATATTTTTTGATGACCATCCATTAAATGACTCTCATAATTTTACAAGATGGGATGAATTTGCTTATAATATATTTAATAATCATACGAAAGTAGATAGTAGGATATCATATTATACCATTTCACAAAAAAACCCCTGTTTTCTACTATCAGATTTTGTAAAATTTGAAGTTGATAAATTTAAGGTGGATATACCACCTAATTGTAAGTATGTTCATACAGGTAATGTATATGTACCCTTAATGACAGTTTTTAAAGAAAAAACAAAATCATTAAACAATTATAGGAATAAAACTCTAATACAACATACTAATAAGACAAAAGCTGAATTTCTAATTCAAAAATATAAAATTTCGGAATCGGAAATATTAGATAATATTGTTAATAAAGAGCCTGAAGTAAAATCTTCTACTATAAAAAATGTATTGAATACTTCTACTACTCCACCTACACCAATATTACTTATTATTGATAATTTTTACAATAATCCTATAGAAACTAGAAATCATATTCTTAGACAAGAATTCAAAGTAAGAGGTAATTATCCAGGACAACGCACATTATCTTATGCTACTCAAGAAATTCGCAATATGATACAAAAATGGGTTTATCCTTTTGGTGGTAAAATTACACAATTTCCTATGGAAAAAAATGAAAAGAATTATAATGGAGCATTTCAATACACAACTTCGCGAGATAGGTCGTGGTTTCATGTTGATAGTTGGAACAATTGGGCAGGAGTTTTATATATGACTCCTGACGCTCCAGCAAATTCAGGAACAGGATTATATAGATTTAAAGATGGAACTAGATTTGACTACGAACAAAAATTAAGAGGAAACGCGGATGAAATAAACAAACATACTCAAGATGTTACACAATGGGAACTAATTGATAAAGTTGGAAATATTTTTAACAGATTAGTTTTATTTAACGCAAATTCATTTCATATGTCTATGGATTATTTCGGTCATGATAAACATACTGGAAGACTTTTCCAGGTATTCTTTTTTTCAACCGAAAAACAAAATTGTTAAAATAATAATATAAAAATATGTAAATATTATTGTTTATAATGGCTGGAGTCAGTTTTCAGATAAAAGAAAAAGAAGAAGAAACAGAAGAAATGGTAAGACCAACTATTTGTTTTGCCACAATGTGTAAAAATGAAGAGCATTGTATTAGGGAAACATTAGAAAGTGTTTATAAATATATAGATACTTGGGTTGTTCATGATACAGGTTCGACTGATAATACTTGTCAAATTGTTACTGATTTTTTCAAAGAAAAAGGAATTGATGGTGAACTTTATTGCGAAGAATGGCAAGGTTTTGATTATAACAAAACAAAAATGTTTGAAATATGTAGAAAAAAAAATGCGGATTATATATTACATATTGACGCAGATGATTTAATTGTTGGTGATTTTAAATTTGAAGTAAAAAAACCATTAAGAGATTCTTATTATTTACATACTAAACGACATGATTTATCATATAAATGTATATGTCTTTGGGATAACAAACGTAATTGGAAATTTTGCGGCGTTGCGCATACAATAATGAAATGTGTAGATAAACCTAATTATAATCATTCAGATGAACTATATTCTCCTGATGTGTATCTACATTCTAGAGATACCGGTAATAGAAGTGTTGACCCACAAAAATATTTTAAAGACGGGGAAAGATTACAAAAACAATTCTTTGATACACTTTATGATGACCCCGATGAATTAAATACACGTTCCGTTTTTTATACAGCACAAAGTTATATGGATGCTGGAAAATATGAATTATCAATAAAATGGTATAGTTTATATTTAAAATTAAAACATACTTGGATTGAGGAAGAATTTGAATCTAATACAAGAATAGCAAAAATGTTAACATATTTACAAAAACCTTATGAAGAAATAGCAAAATATATTAATAATGCCATTAGAATATTTCCTGATAGAGCGGAACCTTATTTTATTCTAGGAAAACATTGTAATTATATTGATAGACAAGAAGAAGCCTATCATTTATTAAAAAAAGCGTATTCTATTGATTTTAATAAAGTAAAAAATAAATATATGCTTTTTGTATTAAAAACAAATTATGGAAAATATATTCTTGATGAATTAAGTATATCATGTTTTTGGACAAATAGACTTCATGAAGGGAAAAAATATTTATTACAAATTATAGATGATGAAAATTTTACCGAACATAAAGAACGACTTAATAAAAACTTAGAGCATTATAATAATAAATTACAAACTGAATCTTAACTTTTTATCAAAAAAATCTAAGGCATTTTCTATAGCAGCATCCATATTAAAATATTTATAATTTGCTAATCTCCCCAAGAAATATATATTATTTTTTTCTTCTTTTTTTGCTAATTCTTTATATTTTTCATATAATTCCAAATTTCTTTTATTTGGGACAGGATAATATGGGTCTCCCTCATCTTTAGTTTTTTCAGTATGTATAATGGTATGAGGCGATTGTTGATTTAAAAAATGTTTATATTCTACTATTCTTGTAAATTGTTCTTCATTCGGATAATTAACAACAGAATTTGGTTGAAAAAAGTTCATATTTTTATATATATATTCGCCAAAATCTATACTTCTATATTCTAATTTTTCAAGACCTTTGTCTTTAAAATATTCATCTATTGGTCCAGTAAAAATAACATGAGTTATACCATTCATATATTTTGATTGTTTAATTTCATCATAACTTGTATTCACCAAATACAATATATTTTTATGCGTTATCATATTTTTTATCCAATTTGTATATCCTTCTTTGGGTAATGCTTGGTATTTATCAGAAAAATAACGTGTATCAAAATCATTTCTAATTGGTATTCTAGCTAATACACTAGGATTTAATTCTTCTGGATATTTATTCCATTGTTTATATGTATAATTTTTTACTAATTTATCATATAATTTTTCCCCTATCCTTGACTTTGCCATTTGTTCACTATTTTCTATTTTATCATATTTTATTTGGTTTTTTTCTAACCATTGATTCATTTCTTCTGTTGTTTGTAAATTCTCTCCACATAACTCATTTACCGTTGTTATATTTACAGGGATTGAAACAAATTTACCATCTACTTTTGACAATACTTTATGTTCCCATCTTACCCATTCTGAAAATTTATTTACATAATTCCATACCTCTTCGTTATTTGTATGAAATAAATGAGCACCATATTTATTTACTCTAATATTTGTTTGTTTTTCTATATAATCATAACAATTACCTCCTATATGAGGACGTTTATCAATAATTATTACCTGTTCATTTAAAACATTCGCTATTCTTTCAGCTATAGTCGCTCCGGATAACCCACATCCAACTATTAAATACATATAATTAAATATATATGTATTTATTTAAATTATTTTCGGTTCTTGCCAAATAGCACCAGTACTATTTGATTTTTCATGTTCAGGTCTATCATCTGTATAATAATACATAGCTATAGATAATCTATCATCTTCATTTTTCCAAGGAGCTATATGTCCATGAAAACCATCATCAGTCGTTCTCATTATTACAGCTCTATTAAATATTGGCGCTATCTTTTTCTCACAACAAGTCATATCTTTATTCCATAATTCCAAATGACCATTATATTCCTCCTTATAATCTTTATTCAAGTAAAGTAATAAATTTATACGTCTATATTTTCCTGTTTCTCCATGTTTATTAAAATCACAATGAATATTTAAATGTCCATCCTTTTTTGTTTTATGTAGCCCTCCACCCATATTAAAATCATCTGGTTGTAATCCTTCAATTCCCGTAACATTACTTATCCAACATACAAATTCTTTAGAATTAAAATAATCTATTAACTTACTAGTTATATTTGGTAAGTTATTACCATCTCCTATACAATATTTGTTTTTTGTAACATTAGATAGTCCTACTACATAAGATTCTAAATAATCATCATCTGGTATATTTTTTATTTCTTCCAATACTTTTTCTAACAATGTATTTTCTATAAAATTATCTAATACCAAATAATTAAAAGGTAAAGACGATAAAAAATTCTCATTATAACTTTTTATTTGCTCGTTATTTATATCGGCATAATCCTTCTTTTGTGTTAATAAATTATAATAGTCTTCAAAATCATTTTTATAGTTATAATTTACTATTTCATTTATGTCATCTGGAGAGATTTTCACCTTTTCCATAAATTCAAATTTACCAACTCCTCTATAATTTGGGTGAGTAAACACTTCGAATATCATTTTATTATAATAATTTTT
>Ga0209404_10001898_pt1 | contig 13476 bp, 8 predicted proteins | sample TroAtlMetagenome_2_FD_187447 | JGI IMG/M metagenome (GOLD analysis project Ga0209404, IMG submission 187447) | Marine eukaryotic phytoplankton communities from Atlantic Ocean - Tropical Atlantic ANT8 Metagenome (SPAdes) (version 2) | ecosystem: Environmental > Aquatic > Marine > Oceanic | place...
ATAACATGCTAAACCAATATATTACTTGCAAGTGCTAGCTGAAGTGAATTTAGGAATTTATAGTATTACTTCTTTGATCACATCCCCTTCAACATTAGTAAGTCGCCTCTCGATACCATTGTGGTAAAATGTCAACTGCTCATGATCAAGACCGAGGAGATGCAGAATCGTTGCGTTAAAATCATATAGCGGGTGCACGTCATGAATGGCTTTACGTCCAAGTTCGTCCGTAGCTCCGTGGCTCACGCCAGAATTAACGCCTGCTCCAGTCATCCAACAGGTGAACCCGTCAGGATTATGGTCACGCCCTTTTGCACCCTTTTGGAACATTGGCATGCGTCCAAATTCGGTACACCACACGACTAGGGTTTCTTCGAGCAAACCACGATCACGCAAGTCTTTGATGAGTGCTGCAGCCGGCTGGTCAAGAATTTCGGCATGTACATCATACTGTTTCTTGAGGTCTTTGTGTCCGTCCCAGTTAAGTTGTCCACCACTAGCATAGGCACCGTTGAATAATTGAACAAAACGAACGCCCTTTTCAATCAATCTTCGCGCAAGAATACAGTTCTTTGCGAATCCTGCCTTGATGGGGTTCGAGGCATTGTCCGCACCGTAGCTCTTTAAGACGTGAGCCGGCTCTGAGTTTATATCATTAATTTCCGGGACACTGAGTTGCATTTTCGCTGCAAGTTCATAACTAGCAATACGGGCAGCGAGTTTGCCGTCGCCCGGATGCTGTTCGAGATGACGGATATTCATCTTCTGAAGGAGCGAACGGGCGGCCTGATTTTGTTTTGTTGATATTCCAGCTGGCGAATTCAAATGCAGTAACGGTTTGGAGGCGTTGAATGGCGTTCCTTGAAACTCCGCCGGAAGGAATCCTGGCCCCCAGTTATTGACACTAGATTGCGGGATTCCCCTAGGATCGGGGATCGATACAAAAGCAGGCAGATTATTATTTTCACTCCCCAATGCATAGCTAACCCATCCTCCCATGCTTGGGAAACCGTCCTGAACAAAACCAGTAGAGAGAAAATTTTCCGCGGGTCCGTGAGTGTTTGATTTGCTAGTAAGCGAATGAATGAATGCGATATCATCGGTCAGTTCCGCGAGGTGCGGAATCATCTCCGAAACCATTTTTCCGGTTTGTCCTCGTGGCCGAAACTCGTACTGTGGCTGTGCCAGATTGCCTGCGGGCCCCTGAAAAGTCACTGCCGGTCCTCCAACCAGAGGTTTACCGTCTTGTTTAATTAATTCTGGCTTATAGTCCCATGTCTCCAATTGGCTAACGGCTCCCGGACAGAAGATCACGAGTACATTCTTTGCTTTCGGAGCGAAGTGCGGCGCACGAGGAGCATAAGGTCGCGATGGATCAATCGCTGGTCCTTTTGTGGCGAGCAATCCTTCGGTTCCTAGCAAACTGGTCAACGCAATAGAACTCAGTGCAGTAGCACTGTTGTCTAGGAAAGCGCGTCGATCCAATAGCTGTCGCCCGCTTGGTGAAATATGTTCGGCGCCGTTTCTCATGGAATAAAAAGAAATTCGTTACTATTGAATATTGCACGGCATAGTGTTTCAAGACCATGTCGGTGTACTACCGATTCTGCGTCAATCATTTCGTCCGGTTGCGGATCCCTTCCGTAAGCGAGCCAATACGCGCGCATGACTTGAGCAGGCACCTTGGTCCCAACATCTTTCATAACGCGCTCTGCCATAGCTTTGGACTCATCGACCGTGAACTGACTATTAAACAGATTAAGCGCCTGAATTGGTGTCGTGCTCTGTCGTCTGCGTGATACACTCTGGCCCGCATCAGGACAATCGAAAGCGCCAAAAACTGAATCAGGCTCCATTCTAATTTTGTGAGCGTAGATCATACGGCGCAAGCCATCATTTTGAAATTTTAAGATCGGAGGAAATCCACTGAGTCCACCGCGTGAAGAAAATAGATCAAAGCCAGGTCCGCCGGTCTTCAAATTCAGTCTTCCGCTAACTGCCAACATCCCATCGCGAATACTTTCTGCTTCCAGTCGGCGGGATGGAAACCGCCACAATAGTCGCACTTCAGCATCTTTAGCATTTGCATAGCTGACGATCTGTTCCGATTGACGATAAGTTTCAGATAGAACAATTAATCTGTGCAAGTGCTTCACTGACCAACCTGAATGGATAAATTCCTTAGACAACCAGTCAAGTAGCTCGGGGTGAGATGGAGCGGCACCTATCTTACCGAAGTCATTTGCTGTCTCAACGATTCCGATCCCAAAATGTCCCTGCCATATCCTATTAACTGCAACACGAGCTGTTAGAGGATTTTGCTCATTAGCGATCCATTTTGCAAGCGCTACCCGACGCTCCGATTCTGGAGCATCCTTTGCCAAAGACAAATCACCGAGTGCGCTCAGCACAGTTGGGGTAACTTCCTCTTTCGGTTGCTCGGCATCGCCACGATGCAAAATGTAAACTGGATCAGGTTTACCAAAAATTCCGCCAAAGATTGATCTAGATTTAGAAAACTCTCTCAGCTGTGACTCTATTTTGCTTTTCTCTTTCCTTAAAGACTTGGACCTTACTTGATCTTTAAGATCTTTAGTAATGACAACAACTTGATTTTTTTGAGCTTCAGGAGCGTCGCTGCAGGCTTCAATTTCTCGGATCATCCAGTGCTTGAACTGTCCCTCATTTTCCCACTCCAATTCGATACCAGTTGCTCCCTGTACTGGATCAAAAACAATAGAGTAAAACCCATCATGTTCAGTGTCGAGATGTTCAATTGTGTTGCCATTAATAACAACATTAGGCAGGGGATTCGCATCGCCACTTAACATTTTAACCGAAAGGTTAGCGACATCAAAATAAGCCCGTGCAGTAAGATCCTTATCAGAATCAGTAGTCGCGCGCACAGTGATTCTTTCAATGCGGCCATTATTGTCGTTACCCGCAACGTCATTAATACGTATACTCGACAGGCTATGAATTTTTCCTTCCTGGAATGCTAGTAATGAGCGCTGTGGAGCAGCCACTGTGCCACCATTAGTCGTAAAGGTTATCGTTCCTATATCACCGTCGAACGCATTTTCAAAAACATTATTCCCAGTGCGACTTGGGCCAGGTTCAACGATTCCATCTACAATGTCTATTAGCGAGCGGCGGTCGTTGGAATCTGCCACCACCTGCCATTTTCCCGAATCATCTGCAACCTCAATCAAATAATCAATCGCCAGTCTATCCTTGAACTTACCATCACGATCCCGTGCCCATACGACTCGCTCAATAGTATGTTCTACAGGAAATTCGAGCATTACCCACCCAGTCTTTTCACTGCACATCCAGCTACGCGGATTACCAAACTTTCCGTCATTAATAAAATTAAGCTGGTGCCGATTAGGTTCTTCTTTGCTACCTGAAGCGCTCGCAATGACGTTAAGTGATGAGAGAGCTATGTTGTTGCCTTTAGAATCAAAGACCTCTATTTCATCAATACAGGGCTCGTACAGGTTTGTCTTTTTTATGGTGAACCGGACTTTTCGAGCTTTGACTGCATCAAATCTTTCAACATTTAATGAAGCTTTAACGGGCGGACGTTCCACACCTGAACGAGCTAGAGGCACGAGACTAGCTAGAGTGCGATCAATTTCACGTAACCGAGATTTAAACTTTTTCTTTTCCTTGTTCAACGTCTCTGATTCGAGGGTTCGTATCGAACGGTCACCGTAGGACACTCCAGAAAAGAACGCTTGCATGGAGTAATAATCCCTTGCAGAAATATCATCAAATTTGTGGTCATGGCAGCGAGCACAGCCAACGCTGAGTCCAAGGAATGCCTCACTAGTATTAATAACGATCTCACCTAATTCATCTTGGCGAGCGAGGCGCATTGATGCAGCGTCTTTACCAATCTGGCCCGGCAAAAGGCGTGCCGCAGTAACCAAAAAACCGGTGCCGGCATCCTGGCCGAACTGATCGCCTGCTATTTGTTCGCGAATGAATTGGTCGAATGGAGTATCATTATTGAAGGCATCTATTACGTAGTCTCGGTATGGCCATGCATTAGGACGAGGAGTATTGACTTCAAAACCATGAGTATCAGCATAGCGAACCACATCAAGCCAATGCTGAGCCCATCGCTCTCCATATCGTGGCGAATCGAGCAATTGATTGACAACACGTTCATGCGCACCAGAGTCAGTGTCGTTAAGAAACGCCTTAACTTGTTCCGGTATCGGTGGAAGACCGATTAAATCAAAATAAACACGCCGGATCCATGTTTGCCGATCTGCTTCTGGCGACATAGCTAAGCCATTAGACGTCAATTTTTTCTTAATAAAGTAATCAATACTTTGGCCGTCTTTAAACCGGGCGAGAGGTTTAAAAGACCAGTGCCCTTTGCGGTCTTCAGGTTTCACTAGGTCCTCCACATCCGGGGCGCCAAATGTCCATCCAGTTGCCAATAAAATGGACGCAAATGTTACTTTAAGTCTCACCTATTGATAAAGTTAATCATGTAACCTTTTTTTGAAAAGCATGTTTTATTTAAACCCTATAAAAATAGGAAAAATAAGTAACATCTGAATCCTGATGATATTGCTTGATGATCCTTGGAAGTTGTTTCATGTATTATGTATAATAACTTATGAAGCAAGTTGGGCTGAGAGCTAAACAATGCAGAAATCAGCTCTTAAAGAAGTAAGATTTAGGGGAAAAGAATTAAATGCTCCCTTGAAGAGCGTCATTAATATAAGAATGATCCTTCCTCAAGACTACACTTAGTGAATTAAGGGATTATAAGATTACTTATGTTTGAAGTTCGAGAAAAACCACAGCTCGTAGAAAGAGCCCTACTTGTGGGAGTCTATTTGGACAAGGCTAAAGAAAAAGAGGCCTCAAGTCTTTTGCATGAATTGCAAGAACTTGTAGAGACACTTGATATAGGGATAGTTGATAGTTCACTCATCAGGGTTCGTGAAAATTTTCCTTCTCATCTCATGGGTAAAGGCAAAATGGCTGAAATTATTGAGAAGTCGAAAGATCTCAATTGTGACTGCATTATTTTTGATAATGAGCTTTCACCAAATCAACAAAGGAATTGGGAAAATGAATCCAACATTCTTGTCATTGATAGACAAGAAGTAATCCTTGATATTTTTTCACTTCGCGCTCGCACTAGGGAAGCGCGCCTTCAAGTGCAGCTGGCAAAAATGCAATACACACTGCCAAGAATGGCTCGTATGTGGGATCACCTTGACCGTCAAGGTGGTGGCTCAGGCGGCGGCAAAGGTGGTGGTGGTGCAGCAAGAGGAGAAGGTGAAAAGCAAATCGAAGTTGACCGAAGGCTCGCCCGAAAAAAAATAGATAGAGTTAAAGCCGAATTAGAAAAAGTACGACAGCAGAGGAAAACACAACGAAAAGAAAGAAATCGTGCTGATCTCCCTCATGCAGCTATAGTTGGTTATACTAATGCTGGTAAATCTTCTTTGTTAAATGGGTTAACTGAAAGCACTGTTCTTGCAGAAGATAAACTCTTTGCCACTCTAGATACAACTACTCGAAAACTAGACCTTGAAGATGGCCAAACAATTCTACTAACTGATACGGTTGGTTTTGTAAGAAGATTGCCTCACGGATTGGTTGAAAGTTTCAAAGCCACCCTAGAGGAAGCAGTGATAGCCGATTTCTTAATTCACGTAATTGATGGAAGCTCAGAAAATGTACAAGATCACTATAAAACAACATTAGAGGTCCTCAAAGAGCTCGGAGCTGATGAAAAAAAGATTATTCCAGCAATTAACAAAATCGACCTGATCAGTGATGAAAGACTAAAAGAACTGAAAAATATTTTTCCAGAGGCTGTTTTAATTTCAGTCAAAAATCGGGTGGGAATTGATGCCCTTCTCAACAAAATTAATGAGATGCTATTTAACAATATTGTGCGAAATTCCCTTAAAATTCCACAATCTCGACAAGATTTAGTGGCTCTTTTACACCGCGAAGGTAAGATTTTGAGTCAGGATTACTACGAAAACGACATAATAATTAATGCAATTTATTCAAAACGTTTTCTTGCGAAATTTGCGGAATTCGTTATGGCTGAAAATGTACAGGGTCCCGCTACGGGAAAATAAACAATAAACAACTAAATTTTATGAAGAAGATTTGGTCCCGGCTCGAGGGTGAACTAACATCAAAAGCAAGTGAAATTCTAGAATCATTAAACCTAGGAGCAGACGAATCAGACGTCGAAGCTCTTGAGGAATACGTTGGTCAAGAACTCCCTACAGATTACAGGGATTTCTTGATTATGCATAATGGTCAAAGCCAGGAAAGCAATCCTGGATTTTTTGATATGTTCAGTCTTATGCCACTAGATCTCGTGCAAGAATCTTGGGACGAGCTAGAGGGACTCAGAGATGACGCGGGTGAGGATGAGACGTGTCCAGGTGACTGGCTTCCTTTTGCTGAAGATGGCTCAGGGGACATGCTCTGCGTAGAACTTGAATCTGGCGCAATCAGTAAATATGTTAGCAATGATGAAAATGAAGAGCTCGCAGATTCTTTTGAGGGGTGGTTGGCTGATATTCATGCGATCTTGAAGAATGGAGAGTTTAGTTATGACCCAGCTAGCGGTTTTGGTATTCAGCCTAAGGGGCCCGAGGAAGATGAAGATGAGGATGATAGCTCAGTCAGTGGTGAGGATGATGATGATGTCGTCATGGACAGTGATGATGATGATGATGAAACTGCGATGACTTATAAGTTCACTGCAAAAATGATTGAACTTTATGAAGGTGAAGAAAAAGTTGGGACTGTACCTTGGGGTGATATCAATAAGGTCAGAGTTTCATCATATGCAGGAGACCCACTCATATCGATTAATTTGCCAGAGGGAAGTGATCCTGAAGAACTTGAAATTCCTGCCAATGTGGCTAATTCAGACAAGTTATTTAAATACCTAGGTAAACTTAAAGGTTGGGATAAAGAAGCTTTCGAAGAGGCTCTCGCGAACGCCGATAAAGATGAAGAAATTCTAGTATGGGGATAAACTCAAGGAGCTGGTTGGGCTTGAGTCTTTGAATCATTATAGATTTTCTGTGCAGCTTCAAAATCTTTTGTACTGCGCTCAGGGACCTGTTCCCCATTAGCTTTAGCATCTCTCTTAGCTGACTCGAACTCTGCTATCTCTTTAAGGAATAATTGAGCATTGGTAAGAACAGGCGTCGCCTTTGGGTGTATTTTAGACTGGATGTCTTTCATTTTACTTGAAAGTTCCCTTACATATTTGCGCATTTCCCTATCTGTAAATTTATCTAAAGAATTACCCCGAGCCGTAATAATTTGCTGATCTATATGGTTTAAGCATTTATCTAATGAGTATGTTTTAGAAACCTTTCTTGTTCTTAATCTTGCATAGGCGAAAGCCGTTTTATTTTTGGGAGTTGCTCTACCGGCTGCAACGACCCGGTTCCAGACTTGAGCATTGGAAAGCATTCTTACAGAGCGATCCCTAAGAACCTTTTGAGCAGCGCTCAAATCAGTAATTGATTTTCCAAAACCAACTCCTGAAGAGATATCTCGTGCAAAGTTAACTGCTTCATCTAAATCAACGCATGAAAGAACCTGAGTTGAATTAAGTGACTTCATATCATCATCTAATATTAAGTCATCAAGGATCGCATTTGGCACTTCGCCTGTAATTAAGTAAAATGTATCCTTTGCAATCGGAGCTTTCTTACCTAAAGCACTTGGAGTGGAAAATTCAGTCTTTGGTTTATCGGCGTCAGGGTCTGCACCAAGATTTTCTGCTGCTTTAGCTGCAAGTTTTATCGCCTGACCCAAGGAGCCTTGGGTCCTTTTATTATCAATGTTAAAATTAATTTTTCCTCCACCTCCCATTCCACCAAAAAGAACTAAATTTTCAGGGACTTGTATTCCTCTAAGAAGACACTCAATTAAAAAAGCGGCGGCAAAATTTGGTGGCGCACTATCTGCTTGAACTTCATCAATCACAAAATGTACATTTTGATTAACGGGCCAACCTTCACTGAAATGTTTTCTTGGCAAATATGTCATGACCGATGTCATCGGTTTATTGGTAAGCTTAGGTTTTGACTCGAATGTTGCCTGCATTGGACCACTATCATCTGAATCAACAATTTCGGCTCTAACTTCACTCACAACCATGACTGGAACTTCAGTCGCATGCATCGCCAAAACAACTTTAACGCTCGCTTCAGTTATCTCTGGGTTCAATTCTCTAGAACCAGGTTTTACAGGTAGAATAGCACCCGCAGAAACAGGATCATACGTTTTATTGTCATCTTCACCAGGCTTTGAACCTTTTGGATTTTTAATAACAAGGTCATCAATGTTTGTTCCCCACTGTTTTGGAGAACGAAGCACTATCTGAGTAAAGCTGTCTGTTTTGACAATTTTACCATGAACAAAAACTTCTTTACCAATAGATTCATCTATTCCCCAACTCTCATGAGAGTCAAAAACATCTGACTTAATATAGAGTCGAAACAAACTATCAGAAAACCAGATCCTTATATCTGCAGTCTTAGGAGAGCTATCCGAGCTTCGAACATTTCCTTTGATTAATACGGTTTTGCCAATGGCCGATTCGACAGCCTTTTCGTCACTAACATCAATAGGGTCTGTAAGTTTTTTTTCACCTTCCTGAGCAACAACATTCAGTAAGGAGCAAGCAGCTATGCTGAGTATAATCATTTGAAACTTCATGATATTTTGTAAATCGTAATTGAGGTTATTATTCGTTTAACCAAAAACATCTTCGCCAAAAATTGCTTTTGCTGCCTGAGCTACATCTTTATCGCCTCTGCCTGAGCAATTACAGATAATTAAGCCATCTTTACCGAGCTTGGGAGCGAGCTTTCTAACACCTGCAAGCCCATGAGCTGTTTCTAATGCTGGTATTATGCCCTCTACGGTCGAAACCTCCTGAAAAGCTTCCAAAGCTTCATCATCAGTAGCAAATGTATATTCAGCCCGACCTACATCCTTGAGGTTAGCGTGTTCAGGACCCACGGCGGCATAATCTAAACCCGCAGAAACAGAATGTGTCAGCTCAATTTGACCGTCGTCATCTGACAATAACCATGTTTTAGTTCCTTGAAGAACACCCAACTTTCCACCCTGAAACCTTGCTGCATGATCACCACGTTTTATACCTCGACCCCCTGCTTCAACCCCTAACATCTTAACCGACTCGTCGGACAAAAAAGGATGGAATAATCCCATCGCATTACTCCCTCCCCCAACGCAAGCAACTAAATAATCTGGCAACCTCTCTTCTCTCTCTAAAATTTGTTTTCTTGCCTCTTCCCCAATAACACGATGGAAATCTCTTACCATCATTGGATAAGGATGTGAGCCAAGGGCCGAGCCGAGTATATAATGCGTGCTTCTAACGTTTGTTACCCAGTCCCGCATAGCTTCATTAACGGCTTCTTTAAGTGTTCTTTGTCCAGCAGTTACACCCCGAACTTCAGCACCCAGAAACCTCATTCTTGCCACATTTAAAGCCTGCCTTTCCATATCCACTTCTCCCATGTATATGACACAATCAAAACCAAACCGTGCGCAAACAGTGGCGGTAGCAACCCCGTGCTGACCGGCGCCAGTTTCAGCAATAATGCGATTTTTACCAAGTCTCTTTGCTAAAAGAATCTGCCCCATTGCATTATTTATTTTATGGGCACCAGTATGTAAAAGGTCCTCTCTCTTTAAATAAATCTTGGCACCACCTAAAAGGTCCGTCCACCTTTCTGCAAATGTAAGCGGCGTGGGTCTGCCCACATACTCTCTTAACATGTTATCCAAGTCTGCCTGAAATTGCGGATCCGACTTTGCGGCCTCATATTCTTTGGTTAGCTCCTCAAGAGCTGCCATAAGGGTCTCAGGCACAAACATGCCTCCATAAGTGCCAAAATGGCCTTTTGAATCAGGAAGTTCTTCGATAAGAGGGCTAGGCATTGTAAATCTTTATGATAATACGCCCACAGAACGATTGTATCAAATATCTATAGATATTATCGTACTTCGGAATTTTGCATATGATCGTGACTAATTTTAGATGAGAAGTTATATTTAGACCATGAATTTTAAGTTTTTGAGCCTATTTCTCTCTTTTACACTCATTGAAATCTCAATCCAATCGGGTTCTGCACAGGAGTGGCCTCAATTTCGAGGTCCCGGCACTTTAGGTCACTCTGATGATAAATCCGTACCATCATCCATTACAAAAGATAAAATTAAGTGGTCCATAGATCTTCAGGGAACTGGACATTCGTCCCCCGTAGCCTGGGACAAAACCATTTTCTTAACTGTTACATCCAAAAAATCATCAGGCACTCGTTCTATAATTGCTATATCATTGGACACTGGAAAAGAATTATGGCGTAACGAACAAACGCACAAAATTTATCAGCAGCACAGGTTCAATGATTTTTCTTCTTCTACACCTTGCTGTGATCAGGAAAGGGTCTACGTCACTTGGACTTCTCCAGATGGCGTTGAAGCACTTGCTCTCGATCATAATGGAAAAGAGATCTGGAAGAAAACTCTTGGAAAATTTTATGCTAAACACGGCAGTTCCGCTTCACCGGTATTAGCTGATAACACTTTAGTGATTGGAAGTCATGGCGAGAAAGGAAAAAGCTATGTTGTTGGCCTAAACCCCGAAAACGGCGTTGAGCGGTGGCGCATTGAACGCGAATCAAATGACAAAGGGGCTTATAGTACTCCAGTTCTTAGAACTGCTGATGATAAGACTAAAGAACTGATTTTCAGCAGTACTGCTCATGGTATTACTGCAATTGATCCGAGCAGTGGAAAAATTCGTTGGGAACATGATGCCGGATTTTCACAGAGATGTGTTGGAGGTCCAGTAATATCAGGGGACACTATATTCGTTTCTGCGGGTTCAGGATCTGGTGGCAAGGAGTCAGCTATAATTCGTGTTAAATCGAATAAAACATCTATAGCATGGGAAGCTGGACTAAAAGGTTTACCTTATGTGCCGACTGGCATTTCACATAAAGGGATGATTTTCTTACTCAATGATGGGGGTGTAATGACATGTAGAAGTGCAAAAGATGGCAAAATTAATTGGCAAGAAAGAGTTGTCGGAGCTCCATACAGTTCTCCTATCATCATCAACAACAAGATTTATTGCTGCAGTAAAGAGGGCGAGTTGAATGTTGTCGCCGCTACCAACAAATTAGAGCCGTTGAGCTCATACAAATTTGATGAAGGCATTTACGCCACTCCTGCAGTTACAAAAGGTAATCTGCTCGTAAGGACTTTCTCCAAATTGTATTGCATTTCTAAATAGGCATGTGATTGCCCTAGCGAGGATTAAGTTATGTTGATTAGAAATCTTTAAGATTCAGTTTTTCTAAATCAAGGACTAAAAAAATATCAAGCCCCATTTATCTCAGTTTCTTTCGTATAATTTGGAAAGCCTTTCTACACTTTCGATGTATTCCTCAAGTGCCTTATGAGGCTCTAAATCCTGCGATTTTTTTAATGCAGAAAGAGCTTTTTTGTAATCACCCCTAGAAACGTAAACCTCCCCTATACGGCGTTCTGAACGAGCTGTAAACCCTTGGACTTGAGAAGCTTGCTCCAAAAGCATTAACCCTTTCTCTGTCTCCTTATCACCTAAAAAGTATTCTGACAACATTAACAACACCTCTCCATCAAGAGGATCTTTTCCAATAATATTTTCTAACCTCTTTGCGGCTTGATCACGGTCTCCAACGTTCATTTGAATAATAGCATCAGCACGCTTAAACCGATGGTTGATATTGTCGTCCTTATCTATTTTATCTTTCAAATAGACCACAGCCTTAATATCACTACTAAGCTTTTCAGCTGGAGACCATAGGCGGTATTGTAAAAGATAATCAACGGCTTTAGATAACTGGCTAATAGCTACGGTTTCGGGGTCTTCCAAAGATTTCTCATAACATTTCATTGCCTGGTCTGAAAGCTCTTCATTAAGATAAAGGTGGCCAAGTGTAATCATTGCAATAGGATCTAAACCTCCTAACCTTCTAGCCACTTCAAGATCGGCAATTGCTTGAACCGATTCTCCTTGTTGCAACCTTATGTTAGCCAAATTAACCCAAATTCCAACACGCTCTGGATCATCTTTAAGTACTGATTCATAAATTGATGCCGCTTCTGCATAACTGCCTAATTCCATCAGTGCAGTAGCTTCTCCAATCTGCCATTGTAATTCTTTTGGCATCGTTAATTTGGCCATCCTATAGGCTTGAAGGGCATCATTAGTTTTACCCGACTGATTTAAACAATAGCCAAGGAGGCCCATTGTAAGACCATCTTGTGCACCAAGCTCAATAGCTCTCCTTAACGAAGGTTCAGCTTTTATAAAATCTCCCTCTTGAACAAGAGCTATCGCCATATTGCGGTGTGCATCTCGAAAGTTGGGCTGTAACTTTATCGCCTTTGTAAAATTAGTTATCGATGCTGGTGCCTGACCTTGTTCAAAAAGTAAACTTGCAAGATTAAATAATAAAGCAGGACTTTCCTCAGTGAGAGCATTTTTTGAAAGAAGAGATATTGCACCCAATCGGTCCTTCTTGCCCATTTTTTCTGCAACAGATTCAAGGACCTTCTTTTCTTCAGGGCTTAAGTTGGGTTCAATTCTTGAATCGATGCCGTACGATGCCGTATATGCCTTTAAAAAAGATTCTGATTGCCATATAGGGTCAATTGGGAGCGGGGATGCAAAGACCGCCCCTATCATGAAATTTAAAGCAATAATGGTTTTTTGGTATAACATCAATTCGGTGGCTGCAGAGTCATTGGCCAACGGTAAAGGGCTTCAACAGATTTACCATCTTTCTTGGGTACTGAAAACCTTGCGCGAGAAGCAAATGAGGATGCCATTTTGGTAAGTTCTGGGTGGGAACTTGAAATAACTCGCCTGACTTTCACTCTTCCTGTCATTGAAATGCTAACCTCTAATATAACCGTTCCACTTCGAATTCCACGCCTAAGTAGTGCAGAAGGGTATCTGGTTGATGGTCTATTAAGAAGTCTGGGTCTTGAATCTAAATCCCCAATCGAAACTGGACCCTGAACCCGAGGCTTAGGAATGGTTTTAATTGCTGGCTTCACGGCTACTGGCGCGGTGACAGCTAGTGGAACAGCTTCAGGTTCAGAAATTGCCTCCAATTCGAATTCGGCGTCTTTCATCGTCAGATCAATGCGAGGATCAAGTGTTGCAACTATTGGGGGTGCTATGCTCTCAATTTGCATTTCTAACCTTGGAAGAGAGGGTGGCGGAGGGGGAGGGGGGGGTGTTGATTCTTGAATTTCAAGCGGGGGGGGTGGCGGAGGTGCCATTTCTTCGAGAGTTTCCACCGTTCTAATAGTTTGCTCTGGTATCCTCTTTGCATCAAGTATCCGCATCAGTATGAGAAA
>Ga0209404_10001899_pt1 | contig 13472 bp, 16 predicted proteins | sample TroAtlMetagenome_2_FD_187447 | JGI IMG/M metagenome (GOLD analysis project Ga0209404, IMG submission 187447) | Marine eukaryotic phytoplankton communities from Atlantic Ocean - Tropical Atlantic ANT8 Metagenome (SPAdes) (version 2) | ecosystem: Environmental > Aquatic > Marine > Oceanic...
ATCATCAACCTCATTACCAATATACGATGGAGAGTTCTACTCTGTAATGTTAACAAGAATGAGTGCTAGTATTGGAGATGGTGGTAAACATTATAGTGGTAGTTCTACTGGACAATTAACAGCCGATACCACATCACAAAATATTTTATATAATCTTCATGTTGGAAGATACGATTCAGGATTACAAAGAATAATTTATAAATCTTGGACAAGTGGTAGTACATCAACGACAAGTAATAATTCGGCCTTTGTTGGTAACGAAACTGCTTATATAGGTGGTAAACCAAGTAATGATTTTGGTAGTCAGTTAAGTGGTAGTATCATGGAATTTCGTTATTGGAATACCGCACTTAATAGTGGTTCATTTGATAATCATGTATCTGCACCAAAGGCATTTGATGGTAATCACGCATCCGCTTCTTGGACTGATTTAGTATTAAGGTATAGTTTTGATGATAATAAAAATCTTGACTCATCCACGAGTATTCGTGATACAAGTGCTGACCAAAGTTACACCGCTGAGGGAACTGCCAATGGATATACAAGTGGTAATCGTCCACACTTTAAATCTATTGTGGATGAACAGAAGGCAAAAATTCCAAACTTAGGCCCTAATGCAAGAGTAGAAAATAAAATTAGGGTTGAAGCAAATAAATTAATGAGTGGTCTATCACTCGATGAACGAGCTGAAGTAAGTGCATATGATTTAGCACCATTGGATAGTAATAAACTTGGTGTTTATTTTTCACCAAGTGATGTAATAACTGATGATGTTATTTTGAGTGTGGCTGATTTAGATTATGATGAGTATATCGGTGACCCAAGAGACAAATACAAAAGAAGATATAGACAACTTGAAAATATAGCCACCACATATTGGCAAAAGTATACAACACCAAATAGTTTTTGGGATTATATTAGACTAATCAGATATTATGATACAAGTTTATTTGACCAATTAAGAAAGATGATACCAGCTAGGGCAAATGCATCTCTTGGTTTATTGATAGAACCAAATATTTTGGAAAGAAGAAAAGAAGTAATTGGTGCACGACCAATCAAAGAACCAATTAATATTAGAGGTTCATTAGATGTTTCTTTTGGTAGGGTTGTTAGTGGTTCGACAAAACCAATGTCATCCTCTATAAACATATCAGATTTATTTAAGCAAAGTGGTAGTTACTTGACATACTCAGGTTCGCTCAGTACGGCTCCATCAGCATCAGGTGGAAAGTATCTAACATTTACTGGTTCTATTAATGAAGATATTTTTAGAACACCAGCTACATATGTACTTTCTTCTTCATTTGGTTCATGGAGTGGTGGAGAAGAAAAATATGGTAATGTCAGATTTACCATCGGAGGACCTGAATATGTATTTAGTGAAGTTCTACAACCAAACATAAGTGGTTCAAGAACATCAGAACATAACTACGAGAGAAGATTTTTCTATACAACTCAGGCAAGTGCCTCAGTTAATAATTACTTTTCGTCTTCCTTAGTAAGAAGTGACATACAAAGTTTATATCAAGACAATCAGATGTTTAGATTAGTGTATAAAGGTTCATTACAGACAAAGTATACAACATTAGATAAAGCTGAACCTGTGACAGTAGTGTTGACTTCACCCACAACTTTGATAACAAAGGAAACTGGTGAGTCTAAACTTGATGTATTATAGTGAAAAATTTGATTTGAGTATATTTATAACTAAGAAAAGTTTTAATCTTTATTTAATAAAATCCAAACTACTCAAATCCTAAAGGAGAACATTTATGGGATTTTTAAACAATACCACAATCACGGTAGATGCAATACTTACGAAAAGAGGTCGTGAGTTATTAGCTCGTGGTAATAATGAATTTCAAGTTACGAAATTCGCATTAGCAGACGATGAAGTCGATTATCGTTTGTGGGATACCTCACATCCCAACGGAACAAATTTTTATGGGGCAGTCATTGAGAATATGCCTCTATTAGAACCTGTACCTGATGAAACACAAGCTCTTAAGTACAAGTTGATTTCCTTACCAAAGGAAACTTCTCGTCTTCCAATATTGGATATAGCTGTACCTTCATTGACCTTTCAACAAGGTGGTGGAAATGGTGATTTGGTAAGTCCAGGAACTTTAAATTCAACTGATGCTGATTTGGGATATACATTCCTTGTCCATGATACAAATGTCGCTCGACTACAAGTTGGTCAAGCAGCACCTGGACAGACAGCACCATTAGTACCAGTTAATTTGAGTAGTGAAGAAATAACAAATTCTCAAAGTGTAGTTGGTTTGACAGCAAGAGTGTTACCTCAAACCTTTACCACACCTAATAAGAAAACAACTCAATTGACAATAGTTGGTAATCAGACTGGAGCTACATCAACCATCACCGTAACTGTGAATAAAACCGTACTTGGAAGTCCAGGTAGTGGTGGTTCATCTTAATCGATAGGAGTTAGAAAATGGCATTAGCAGGAGCATATAAATTATTTGACCAAGAAAATGATGTAGTCAAGAACATCAAAGCCACAATATCAAGTGGTATTTGGAGTAGTGGAGCAAATACACTTACCGCTGGTATGTATTTTACACAATCTGCACAAAGTTCTTCTACTGGTAACTACTTTTTTGATGTATACAAAACAAGTCCAGCAACAGATAGTGAAGCTGAAATACAATTTAGTTTAGCTTACGGACATTTACATGGAAGTGGTTCAAAGGGAACAGTTGGAGCTGCTACTGGTAATAGAGCATCTGCAGCAATTCACGCACAACTTGTGAATTTAGTATTACCACCAAACACGGATAGGTTTACTTACGCAAACTCTACCACATCTAAACACTTTTTTGTTGTCTCGTTGAAGAGAGCAAGAATGAGAGAAAAGATGGATCCAGGTAATTGGGAATTACATTTAAGTGGTAGTAGTAAAAAGGCTGGAGACAACATCAGATTAATAGATGATAGTAATTCCACAACAAATCCTGAAAGTGGAATTGGTGGAAGAGTATTCAATGTGGTTACTGGTTCCATTTCAACTGGTACATCAGTAATTGAAACTGCAGCGTCTTCAAATCCAGGCGGTGGTTTTGGATTATTTTATCCTGACTTAGGATTAATTGTGTTAAACGCTGATATTGTTAACGCTTCAGCATCTTTCGCTGTAAATTCAACATCAAACACAATCAATACCAATACAGAGAATTTTTTCAAAAGTGTAAAGGGGGGAGCATATTTCCAAGCTCGTAGAGAAGAAAAACTTTCATCAACTCATTATTTTGTAAGAGCTGGTAATAAAGAATTTAACTTCAGTAATAACCCAACTTTCTTTACAGCATCTACTGGTGATTTTACACAACCTACTTTCTTTAAAGACCCAAAGGTTTATCTAACAACTGTTGGTTTGTATAACGATAGTAATGAGTTATTAGCTGTAGCTAAGTTAAGTCAACCTGTATTGAAATCCTACTCTCGTGAGGCATTAATTAAAGTTAAACTTGATTTCTAAAACATAGGGGAGTGGAATGATACTTAGAGATGTCCACCCACAAGATGTTTCAATAGAGCCATTCAAAACTTTTAAAAAATTCACTTTCACTCAGATAGATAGTGGAAGTGGAGTGTTCGCTCTAAAAGCAAATAGTGGGAGTTTACATAATTTCCAAACAGGTTCTGCTTTATCCCAAAGTATTGGTACATATAACGCCCTATCCCAAAGTATAGGTAAACCAAAATCTACATGGTATAGTAATGGTACATTCTACAATAGACCAGTCTATTATCAACTCAATCACACATTCTACGAGAATTATTCAGGTAAATCAAAGTTACCAAAAGGTAGAAAAAATGTTGAACCATTTCTCTCATATGGGCCTTCAAACCCAAATAAAAACTTTCGTGAATTACATGCAAGTGCATCATTAATCACGGTACCACAGCAATTAATAGGAGAGGGTATCAAACCTAATTCTGTAAAGATATTAGATAACATTAGTGATGTTACAACTGATATCAGAGATGATGGTGATGGTAATTTATACGATTTCGCATTTTCTTCGAGTTATGCTTCCTATAAGGCAAGTTCATTTCAAACAAAACCAGAAACTAATATCAGTTCAAGTGTAGTACTTGGTAATGTATTTTACAAACAAGGTATGATTGTAATGACGAGTACTGGTTCAAGATATTTGAACGCATTTACTGGAAACATGCATAATGGATACACTTTAAATTATCGCTCAACACATACAATTTATCAACACGAATATAGAGTAATATCACCAGCTGGTAAACATAATTCTTCTATGAATCCAAGTGCAACACTTGGTAGAAGTGGAAGTTTTTCAGTTGGAGAAGGTATAACAAAGAAGGACTATACTTTCTTTCCACCAGGTGACAATCCAAGTGGTGGATATAATTCTACAGGTTCTTTCAAATCTTTTTACGAAGGTACACAACACTATGAAAATTTTGTTACTCATAGTGAATTCCGTCCTTATGTTACCACAATAGGTCTTTACAACGATGCAGGAGAGTTACTCGTTGTGGGACGCACATCACATCCAATCAAAAATGATGACAAAATGGACATGAGTTTTGTTGTCAGATTTGATGTTTAGTCAATATATATTATATTTATTATAACTAAATAAAGTCTACAACCTGTTTGTCCGAAGAGGTTACATTCCATATATAACAATTAATAGGAGCTCGTTTAATGCGAAAGTTTCTTATGACTCTAATGGTTTTTGTGAGTTTGATACAAGCACAAACTCCAATCATTAGAGTCATGCAAAGTAGAGAATATAAGACTCCATCAACATGGTGGAGAGAACCTTTGACTTTTAAGTTAAGGGGATACTTGGCCGATGATACAACTGGTATGTCGACCTCAAATACTGCTTCAGGTGTTGCACTTTACAATAACAATTTCGATACTTGGAGAGATTCGGTAATGACATTGGCCATCACAATAGATGATGATGGTGCAGATGTTACCGCTTTTAGAATAGATTTAGTTTTTGATAATGATTTAATTACTTGGTCACACGATTCAACGCGAGTTGAAAAGGGTACATATCTTGGTGGATTCACGGAAGGAGATAGTTCTGCTGGAGCTGATTACTCCTACGAAGTTGTTCACTATGAAGATGTCGGTTACACAGATTCTTTAGCTAATGCCGATAGTGAAATATCAGTTAGTGATAATAGATATGATTGGTTACGAGTTACAATGGTCTCACATAATGGTAACGAGATGACATTTGGTAACGGAGCTGGTACACAGACCGAGTTGGTAAAATTCCACTTCAAGATTGATGATGTGGTTGATAACTTCGCACCTCGTTCATTTAGAGTACCCACCCTATATAGTGGACAAACAGGATATTATACCTATGTAACAGATGGTTTCTACGCTACAGATTACAAACTTTATATTGACGGCAATGTCGGAACTCACACAGACGGAGTTGGAAATGGACGAGGTGACATCTCTTTACATCCTAAATTATTAGATGTTGAAGGATACTTTAGATATCCACAAAGAAATGTAATTAACGATGATAGAACTTATCCTTATTGGAAAGTCAAGTTTGAGTTAGACCAAAGTAATCCTGAAGATTTTGATAATTGGTATAACATAGAAGATATAGACACCACAACAAGTCTAACCGATGAGAGTTTGAATGATGATGTTATAGGTGATACAGAGGCTACATATTGGTTTGGAAATCTTGGAACGGGTAATACTGGATATGGAACTTTACCAGGTGAAGGATATTTGAATGTTAGTTATTATGATTCTACATTTACTGATGATAGGGGATACTTTAATATAAAACTTCCAAGAAATAATTACTATCGTATGTCTTTCTTTCCTCCTGATAGTGCAGATGATATTGGAGACCACAATCAATTAGAATTAGACAGATATGGAATTACAAATATAAATGACGCCATAGCATCTTTTAATTTCCAAAGTAATAAATACAAATCTATATTGGGAGTGGATACACTATCTGCCGTAAGTTATTTTATCGGTGATGTAGATGGAGATGATTTGTATCAGTTGAATGATTCATATATTTTATGGGCTTATGTATCACAAATATTAGATAACTACACACATCTAAATGGTAACTCATATGAAGATTGGTCAACCATTGAAGTGTTTAGAGAAAGTAATGCACCATTTGATTATGAATATTATCAAGATTGGGGTAATCAAAAGTATGAATTTACAGTATTTTGGGATGATGATTTTAAACAAGATACCACATTGACTTTTGGATTAATTGAGGTAACCAACTACTTGATGAACACAATACAAACTGGATTAGATACATTATCTTTTGTTTTAAATAATGGTAGTTCAGCTTGGATGAGTGAAGTAAATCCTGATACAACTTTAGATAGTATTCTTTATTTCTTTACTGGTGATGTAAATACAAGTGGAACAAAGGTTAAAGAAAATGGATTTTCAAATGGAACTTCTTTTGACGCTTCACCATCTGGCCAAGACGGATACATAGATGTAAATGGTACAACTTATTATAGATGGGGTGATTCACCACCTGCAACTTGGTTGAATAGAATAGCTACTCCACAATATGATGTGGCACTTTCACTACCTCAAGATTCGACTGTAAGGGTACAATCAGGTAATGAGATAGTAGTACCATTGAGAATAACTCCCAAGTTCGGAAATAAAATAGCTGGATTTGAATTTGAAATAAAATTTAATGAAAAAGAATTAAAGTTTATTGATATGAAAACTGATGTGTTACCAGGACCTTGGTTCACTTATGTAAATGTTCATGAACCAATTGGTGATTGGAGAAAGGTAAGTTTTGGTGGTATGGATTACTCACCTAATAACTCTCCTGAAAGATATTACATCACAACACCTATAAATGGTATAGAATTAATATTTGAAGCTGAATTTCCTGACGCTGAATGGACATCAGCTCCTATACAATTTGTAGGTAAACATGCAGCTGGAAATCCAAGTGGAGATGATTTATTATTAGAAAGACAAGATGGTGAGGTATTGGTATGGAATAAGTATTGGGCATTCGGTGGTGGAGAACCAGAAGATGACGACATAGCTTACAATTATCCTAATCCATTCACCCACACGACTACATTTCAATTTTTTATGGATAAACAAGAAAATGCAAAAATTTATATTTTAAATTCTAATGGTCAGTACATTGGTACACTATTAGACGAGGTCGTGGAAAAAGGAATACACACATTTAGTTTTGATAATCAACCAGGAGCTTGGTTACCTGAAGTAAGTGTATTTCAAAGTCATATGGAATTAGAACCTGGAGTTTATATTTTTGTTTTAGAAACAAAAAATAGGATTCGTTCAACTAAATTTACAATTGTAAAATAGGAGAAGACATGAAGGAATTATTAATTTTATTAGGACTTTTGATTTTTTCAACATTAATGATGAGAGGTTTGGCAAGATTGTCAGAATGGCAAGCCAAAAGAAAGTAAATGAAAGACACATTAATTTTTTTAGGAATTTTATTCTCAATATTACCAGCAATTTATTATACACTAAAGTTAATAATTTGGTGGAGTGAGAAGATGGAAAACAAATGAAAAGAATATTAACATTATTACTATTGATTAGTTCATTATTTGGACAAGTAAATCGTATACTTGATATATCTCCGACTGCCTATGAAACTTCAGTTGGTAATCAATCATTAGTGCATAGAAATCCTGCCCGTAATTTTATGACAAAAAATGATACATTAGATCAAATAACATTTACGAGAATGAATTGGTTAGGACATATTGTTAGTGATATGACATATAATTATGTAGAGTATAATTACAAGGATTTTGATTTTTCTTTTACATACAAAGATTATGGACAACAAAAACATACTGATGAGACTGGTGTAGTATTAAGAAATTTTAGTCCTAATTCGATGGTATTATATGTCGGATGGGGTACAAATTTAAATTATAAAGGTACACCTATGAAAAATTCATTTGTTGGGTTTGGTGGTAAATTAATAAAACATGATTTATATTTAGAAAAGGGAACAGGCTTTTTGATGGATGTTGGTATACATCAAAGAAATATTGTGGATTTATTAGATTTAGATATTATGTTAAAGAATTGGGGTTTTGCACCAAAAATAGGAACGGTTACTACCGAAAGTCCTACAAGTGTACAGATAGGTGCATCAATCAAAAAGAAAAATTTAACATTGTACAACCAGTGGAATATGTACAAAGGATATTACACACACGGACAAGGTGTGAAATGGAAGTACAATAGTTTTTTAAATTTAAAGATGGGATATTTTAATGATATAAAATATAATCTAAATTATCCAACTTTAGGAATAGATTTGAAGTATGCTAATTACATACTTCATTTGGGTTACATAGGTGGTAGTGGAAACCTACCTCTTAGAAATACTTTATTAACATCAATTAATGTGGAGTTTTAATATGTGTGAATGTACAAATTGTAATTGTGATAAGTGTGAATGCACTTGTTGTAATTGTTAGGAGAAAAAAATGGCTAAAGATATAGAGCAAGCTATTGAAGAAGTTAAAGGAAAAGGATTCAAAGTATCAATTAACAATATTATTGCTATTGTTACTTTTCTTTCTACAGTCATCGCTGGTTGGTATAGTTTTACTGGTCGTATTGATGGGTTGGAAGAAGTAGTACAAGGATTCGCTGACGCTTCTGATGTAGAAATGGTAGCAGAAAAATTCAATAAGTATGATGAGGATTTCAAATATCTTCGTAAGAAAGTTGATGAATTAAAAACACCAAAAGTAAAATCTTACGATGGTGATATTATTAAACTAAAAAACGAAATCGACAAACTAAAAGGAGAGATTGCAAGGTTAGAAAAGTTGTTGAAAGACCCGTTGTCAGATTTCAGATAGAGAGGGAGTATAATGAATAAACTATTACTATTATCGTTAATGGTTTTAATAGCATTGGGATGTGCAGCTTCAGTATCCACCGAACAATATGTAGGTGAATATGAAAAACAAAAATCTCTCGATGAAGTTGAGATAACTAAAGTCGATGGATTAAAAATTGTTGAGGTAAAATTTAACAAAGATATTGAAGAACGATATCCTGAACTCGGTGAAAAACGAGTAGCGTTTGGTCTAACTCAAGAACTACAAAATGTAGCGTCTTATACGGGTAGATTTAATTTAATTGAGGCTGATAGAGATATGCAATTAGCAATGTTAAATGATTTAAAGGCAAATAACGCAAAAATAGATAAGGCTAAGTATTGGGGATATGTAACTATTTATGATTTCGCACAAAATTTAAAAGAAGAAATCAAAGGTGGTAAAGTTGAAACAATAAATGAAACTATCGTAGGTATTCAAGTAAAAATGGTTAATTTAGAAAATACACAGTATGTTGTTGGTAGTGGTCAAGGTAGAGCATCGACTATTGGTAAAGGTTTTTTGATGAATCCTGATATGAGTTGGAATCAAAGTTCACTCAGTTCAGCGTCAAATAAAGCTATGGAAACTGCCGTAGTTAATGTTATCAAAGCTATCAACAGAAAGGGTTGGTAGGAATGAATGTTGCAGAGAGTTCTATATTATTTATTATTTATTAGTGGACTCTCTGCTCAAGCTTTTTTTTACAATTATATAGACCCATGTGAACAAACACAAGTAAGGTCTTCATATACTTTAAATCAAGATGAACAAGGTTTTTTAGTCACTTACTACAATCAGAGTCGTTTTTTCACATTGGAAGAAGTACTAGCAGGTGAATTAGAGGTTTGGGCAGAAGGTGTCTATAATGATTTCGAAGATTTATTTCCGTGTGCAGTCAGAGTTGCAGAAGAAGTAATGGCATCCACAATTGCTCAAGCAGCTGCAGCTCAGTTTAGTAAAACAGATGATATATCAGTAGAACCACAACAAGTAAATTACGCTATCCAATCAACCACGAAAGACACTATAGGTGGTGATTGGGTAACTTCTTTTAATAGTGTTTATACTGCAACAAGTTTTGATGGTAAATCGACTCACGATGGATATTTGAATTTTACTGATGATTTTAAAAAATACACGGCAACATATGGTAGGGGATTTAAATATACTGCAAAAAAACAAAATGTTGTTTTTAGTTCATCATTGGTATCATATCAAACATTTCAAGGATGGGATTGGTTAGGAAGTTTTTCTTATGCAAAATCTTTAAACAAACCAATTGCCGAAGCATTTGTTTTGACTACAAGTTTTGGAAGTGTTACAAATAATACTTTTGGGAATGTCAATATAGTTTATGGTATGAGAACACCTTTAAACATAGGTTTCCTTCATATGACATTGAGTAATTATGTAGCATATACTTTAGCTCGTTACTATAGAGTGGATAATCAACCTGGTCAATATTTATTACTACGAAGTCCTGTAATAATTTTTCCCACGATAGCCTTCGATTGGAAGTTAGGACAGGCCTTTTCTTTCAATATTGGTTTCAGTATGGGATACAACACGGTAATAAATGATTATGGAGAGAGAAATAAAACATATTCAATATTATTTGGAACTTATTTTTAAGGAGAATAGAATGAGAATCGCATTAAAATTCCTATTAGGGTTTTTTATGTTTAAAATTATTAGTGGTCAAGATTTACCACAACCTTTGATATTAGGTCAAGACATACCTCAAAAAACACTTAAGGTTTCGAGGTTCGTAGAAGTATCTGAAAACATGGGAGTGGTTGATGACAGAGTTACATTAGGTATCTCACAAATTATGGAAGAGGTGTTTTTAAACGAAACTAACTACATATTAACAGATAGAGAAGACGCTTCATTTGTAGCATCAGCTGAAGTAGTTTATCTTGGAAAACCTAATGAGGCTTGGAGTATAGTCGGATTACTAAATGGTCGTAAGACTCAGACGGAAGTCAGATTAAATATAATAATTAAAGAAGTGAAAACAGATGAAATAGTGTCGAAAAGAGGAATTGGTTCGACACAAACAAATATACAGGCTACGGGTTTACAGATAAACGAAGATACTGAATTTGGAAAATCCGAGTTAGGTGGAGCTATGAGAAAAGCAATAGAGGATGCAATATTGAAACATTGAAGAATGATACAATAAAGGTAATCTTAAGTACTTTAACTGCAATAACTGGTATCGGTGGTACATATAAGACTATGGAAGATAGAGTTTCTGATTTAGAAGGTAGATTGCAAAAACAAGAACAAGTTTTAAGGGTTGAGATAGAAGTTCAAAAGATGAGACAAGAACAAATCATTGATGAATTGAAATCCAAGGCTAAAATTGATTCCTTAAGATTTGCATCAGAAATGGTACAACAAGAATACTTGATTAAACTTCAGAGTATGGAGTAAGGTAATATGAGTAAAAAAATGGAATGGTTCTGGGGTATATTGATAAATGTATCTTTTGTAATATCAATCTTAGTAATTGATTATTATATAGGAGAACAGAGAATTTCAAAAAGGTTTATTGATTTATGGCAGGATTCGGATAGACAAGAGGTTTTAATTACCGATAACAAAGAACAGATAGATAGTACAAAGGTAAAGGTTGATAAAAATAAATCAAATATTGATGAAATAGCAAAATTAACAGCAGACCAATATGAAAAATTAAAGAGGTTAAATGAGTTACAATCTCTTGCAGAACAACAATTAAATGAATTGCAGTATAAAATTGATAGTTTAAAAGGGTTAAGTGCTGATTTAATTGTCCCATTTGAGAAAGAATTTGGAGTTCAAGATAATTATATAAGAGTATTTGGACGAACAGGCTTAGACATAGATAATAATATGGTGGTCAATAGTTCGACAGATATTGGATTCGATGGGATGATAGCTTTGGGAGAACCTCGAATTGAACAGATAGGAAAATCAGAATTCAAAGCAGTGATGCCAAGTCAAGAATTTGATGGAATAAAACTAATAGGTAGTGAGACATTACCTGTTAGAATGAAGATTCCAAGAAATCAAATTTCTGTCGGGCCTATGGTTGGGATAACTTATGACAAAGCCACAGGTTTGACTGAACCCATTTGGGGTTTTGGTGTCACCTATAACGCAATAAAATTAGTGGATTGGAGATAATGCCAAACAAAAAAGCAAAAATAAGAAAACAAGCAAGACTTAAAAAAAATAAGGAATTGAAGACAAAAGGAAGAACCAAAAAACAATACCAAAGATGGTTAAAAAAACAAGGAGATTCGAATGTCGTTACTAGCAGGTTTAGGTAGTCTATTAGGTGGAGACACGATAAAGAATGTAGGAAATATCATAGATGACCTACATACTTCAGGAGAAGAAAAGGCTGAAGCAAAACAAAAGTTGGAAGCATTACTAGCACAGGCGGAACAAGCAGCACAATCTCAAGTTTCTCAACGATGGGAAGCTGATTTAAAACATGGTAGTTGGTTAAGTAAAAATATAAGACCAATTACATTAATATTTTTAACGGGTGTATTTGTAATACTAAGTGTATTTGATGGTAATCTTGGTGAATTTACAATTAGTAGTTCTTATGTACCTGTCTATCAGACATTATTGATGACTGTATATGCAGCATACTTCGCTGGTCGGTCTATCGAAAAGGTAAAAAAAGTAACTAAGTAGGAGATTATCATGGCAGAAAAAGAAAAATCATTTTTAAATACACCAGAAATGCACATACAAGACCAAAAACATGCTATCAATAGTGAATTGATTGAAATAATAAAATTCAGACAGAATAAAAAATGGTTAATCAGTATAGCTGTTGTATCATTATTTTCAGCTATATTAGGGTTGATGATTTATTTTATGAGTAGTGGTGTTGATGTAATGGGTGGTTGGAAAGAAATCTTACTACTTATGTTAGGTGGATTCGTTGGTTCATTCGCAAAGGTCATTGACTTTTGGTTTAACAACGCAGAAGATGATGTAAAACTATTGGAACATGCTGATGATTAAATTAAAAAAACTACTCAAGGAGTGGAGTAACCAAAAAGTAGTATTAGGAAAACTATACACGGAAAAGGATAATCCACCCTTCAAAACACCGAAACAGATACAAAATGAGGCACCTATGAGTGATACTAAGAAGGGATTTCTTATGTTGAAAATTTGGGGTCAAAGTTGGAGTGTTAATATGGGTAAGGTTTTCAAAGGTGTGAATCGTGAAAAACCAGCGATGATAAAGAAAGGTTTAAAGGAACTAAAGATTCTTCACAAGAAAATCGAGGAACAGATTGAAGAGTTGATTTAGGAGAAGGTAATGGCTATATCAAAAGAAGACACGGCCCGTTCATATAAAGGAACCGTGATTGGTGATAATATGGTGGTGAGTTTAAATTTAAAATGGCTCATACAAATTATATCTTTAGTGGGAATGTTAGTATATTCCTATTATAGAATAGAGATGAGAATCATTGAGTTAGAGGATAAATTCACAGAAG
>Ga0209404_10001900_pt1 | contig 13471 bp, 18 predicted proteins | sample TroAtlMetagenome_2_FD_187447 | JGI IMG/M metagenome (GOLD analysis project Ga0209404, IMG submission 187447) | Marine eukaryotic phytoplankton communities from Atlantic Ocean - Tropical Atlantic ANT8 Metagenome (SPAdes) (version 2) | ecosystem: Environmental > Aquatic > Marine > Oceanic...
GTAATTTGCATCTTCGTCATCTGATCAATATTCTTGAGACCAACTTTACGAGCAATTCTCTTGAGATCAACTCGCTTCGTACTAGAATCAAAAAGTAGTTCATAGTCTTTGGGGTTCAATGGAGACTTCTTGTCGACCAAGTAAGTTCTCGATGAATTCATGACCATTGGCGGTAGAGGCAACTTATCGTCCTGAATATCCTGATAGGCTTCGCATATCTCTTTCCTTGTTAATTTAATATCAATCCCTGTGTTAAGTTTGATTAACTTCCTAATATTTTCTATATCTGCGTCGGGGTCACACGCATTCATTGTTTATATTAAGTTAACAAAAAAGTGGAGCAAATTATTTAATGGTAGAGTAACCTATATTATACAATTTAATCTTATCTTCATAAGACATATTGAAATCAAATATATTGGTATCACCTACATTTATTTCTATAAATTCTGTATTTTCGCCGTAAGTAACTCTATTCGATAGAGACGAACGAATTAAAGATTCAACATACTGTCTAGGGTTGTTTATTTCTGTCTGGTACACTCTATCCATTTTAAGTTTAATACAAGTAACTTCGGTTGGCTTCTTATCAAGAAATGGTGTCATTGGATACGCTTCTTGAGTCCCTCCATCTACGTATGTTCTTCCGTCATACTTTCCACAAGCAAATATGAGCGGTATAGCTATACTCATACACACAGCGTCAATAACTTTCATACTGGGATGGGTGTCCCTTGAGAAATACTCCGTGGTTGACGTATTCAAACAAAATGCCGACACGTAAATCTTCATATCCAATTCTTCAAATGTCGGATCACAACCACATATCTCAACGAGTTTTTCCCTAATAGGCACCAAATCAACAAATCCAAATTTGTTAAAGAAGGAGCCTATGCGTATTTTAACAAACTCGGGGACATTTAAATTGAGTGCTATATTCACAATTTCATCAATGGACATCCCTAAAGCTAAAAAAAGACACAAGATTGACCCCGCAGAAGACCCAGATATTTCCTTGACATCTACAAGCTTGGATTCAAGCGCTTTAAGGGTTCCGATCAATGAGTATATACCCATTGATGCGGGCCCCAAAACAAGGTACTTCATCCTCCTATTTAATAGTATTGAGGAAATTGACGACGCAAAAGCGCGAAGACCACTGCAAATACGATCGCGTGGGTCAGCACCGCTGGGAGGCTCGTTTGACCAGATCGGAGAAGACCTCCAGAACCTGGGGGGATGGTCAATAACATACCCGGGCTCAATATCATGAATAGAGTGGTCGTAACGATCAGGTCGGTCTTCGTCAAAACGAGACCCATCGACTTGGCGACGAGGGTATATACGAGGAAGAAGACGAGGGCGTGGAACATGACGGACATCTGGTCGGTCTTTCCGTTGGCAAACTTGATACTTTCGCCCGCGGTGGTTACGAGAACACCCGGGCTTAGAGCCAAAAAAAGAGAAGCTGGGGTTACAACTTTTGGGGAAGTGATATCTGGGAGCATTATTAATATATAGTTACATTATTTTGCTTAGTACGGTCGTTGTAGAAAACGTTTTGCTATGCTCATGTACAAACTTAACCCAATGATTAAATGTAGCCCCACGCATAAATTCATGTTTAAAATCTATATCATGTAGGAACTCCTGAATCTTATCCCAGATATATGATAAATTTGATTCATATTGAGACGAGACAAAGTCACAATCGTCATAATGATCATCATAACAAAACTCGGAAAAATCAGAAAACGAGCATTCTGTCATGAGTGTATGTTCAAGGAATGCATCACTGATAAGTATTTTAATGAGTCTCCATAACTCCCGTAATTCATCTGAGTATTTGATTTCCCAATCATCAATACTCAGATGAATATCATCTTCACATTCTTCAATATCATCATCACTCTGGGCAACATCATATCCCGCTGTAGCTTCGTAAACATATTGACTCCAAACCATGGTTATAATTACTTATTCTTTGGGTTTCTCTTTTATCCCAGTTAACGAGAGTGAAGTTGATTCCTTTACTTTAATGTTGTCCTGAATGGCGTTAAGGGCTCCCTCTACCTTGGCTTCATCTCCACCAAAAAATACGAGAAGACCTTCGCGAATTGCATCTTTATTCATAGATCCCTTGCGTACGGATTTTCGAAGGCTAATTTTACCTTTCCTGAGGTTAATGGTATCAATACCCTGACCAACCATATGACTCCGGACTGTCTCCTTCAGTCTCTTCTCTTCTTGGGTGAGGATTTTGATATCAGATTTTGCTTCAGCGAGTTGTTTTGAGAGCTCCACAAGCTTGGAAACGCTCTCGGAAAGTTCGGTAGGTACTGACATTATTACATAAAGCTATGGTTTTATCTTTAAGCGAAATTAGCACAAGTCGCGTTGCATACCATCAGCAACTATGGTGGAGTTGTTCCAGACATAACCATCCTTTGGATTTGGGGGATCCGCACGGATTTGTTGGTTAGAGTTGCGAAGGGCACCACCAACAGTCTCTGGGTATCCAGTTTGTTGGCGTGGTTCAAGGAAATTTTGGCCCTTGAGAACGTCTTCTGGAGCAAACTGACCGAAGTCCTCCTGGGAAGCAACCTCCCGTGGAAGAAGACTAGACGCCAAGCCAGTCCCCTTGCGCATGGCGCAACTACCTTCGCCCTTGGAAGAACCAGACGCCGCTGGTGATGGCGCAAATTCAAACGGGGCATATTCATTTTCGGTGATAGAGTAGTTTGATTTGTTCGCGTTAAAGAGTAAGAAAACCAAGGCGGCAATAGCAACCAACATCATGAGGTTTTGAGTTCGACCCTTCATTATCTTTTATATATTATCAACAATTTAATTTTTTTACTGGGCTTCGTCATCATCGTCTTGGAAGGCATACCCTTCTGGGTAGACTTCGAGATTTGGCTCATCGAAGACCTTGACCTGAATAACATTCCATGCCGACCCAAAGGCCTTTTTGGCGAACCAGAGTCCGGAGAATTCCAAAATAACATTACACGTTCTCCCCTGTTTCATGAAGTCAACATCAACAATCTCCTGGTCACTGTTAAAAATTTTGGTAACTGCGACACATTCGCCTGTAATCTGATCATTCACATTTGGCGTTGGAGTATAAGCACTCTTGATAACATTTTCGGTCAGCTTCTTTCCAAACCATTCTTCGCAGTTTTCTTGCGCCGCGGCCAAATTTCCATCATCGATAGCCTGTATCTTAGACTTGTTTACGTCAGTGTTCAAATCGAAAACAATTTCATTCGAAATATCGGCAAGTGTAACCTTGTTAAGCTGAACAAAGCACTTTCTCTTTTCGTCGGTAAGCGCCTTGACAAAATACAAACCATCATCTCCCTTTACTGGGGAGTTGTACAACATTATACTTGTTACGAGTCTCAATTCTTTAAACCAACAAAAGGTATTTGTGCTGACCGCTTTATGATTTCGGGTGATACCCACTTATCGCGGGTCGGTTTGTGACCATATAATAGTTTAGATACCTGAATAAATTCAGGTAAATTTGCTGCATTCGTTGGTCTGTAATTATATTCATTTTTCACATAACTATTTGACCTGTTTTTCACCCACTCTTGTTTTTTAAGATTAAAACGCTGATTAGCATGCGTCTTGGAAAATCCTGGGATGTTGATATTCGGAATAGAAGTTTTCAATCCATATACAAACTGTTTCGCGATGCGATCAGCCTGGGGTTTTGTTGTATATTCCTGGTATTTATACGGATTGACTTTGGCAGCCAGTGACATATTTACTCTCGTATAACGGGGACTTCCACGTCTAACTGATTTTATTTTATTGTGTACGTGGTTATAAATTGTATTTATATCATCAGATGGTTTTATATTTATAAATTTATCGATCAATTTTGACAATTTATACATGCGCTGTCTATCCTTCTCCTTCTTTTCTGGTCTAAGACCCAATTTCTGCATAAGGTAAACATCATCAAGTAAGAAACGCTTTCCTGCCACGTATATACGTTTGTCATGAACCATCGCATTGGTGTTTTTATTTTTATACGTAACACCGGGTTTCTTAGATTCAATGACTTCATATCCAAATTCCCTGGGGCGCATGAAAGGTATATCCAAAATACCACCTAGAATTTGCTTTGTAATTTTACCGCTATTTATTGTGAAGTATCGCAAATTCAAATCGAGTGCAAATAATTCGACGTCAATAAATACATCACCCTTTGACGGCTGTCCACCACGCCCCTTCTTCAATTTTTTAATAAGTAAATATCGCCTTGTCACATATGGACCACTTTCAGAAAATCCCAAGCCTATAAATCTATTCAACTTTGTGGGTTTCGCAAGACGTTGTTTTACTTTCATACCGATATTTTTGGAAATTTCACCAAGTTTATTCCATAATAAAAGTTTAATAGCCTGAAGTTTTCCAAAATATCTTGAATCGTATGTGATTCTTGGAATGAACTTTGTGTCTATGTCACTCGTTACCAAGCGATTCTTGCGTTCAAGATGCATATTAAACGCCTCACCCCCTGAGATTACCAGATCACCCATGGGTTTGAGAAATTCGGAAAGATCGCCCACCGTTTTAAGAACAATGTCGCGAATTGTGTCGGTGACTATCGCGTAAACAATTTTTTCAAAGCTTTCTTTTTTGTGAAATCTTTTAACTCTATTTCTGAAAGCCGTTAAATTATTAGCGTTGTAATACTTTTCGAGAACCGGGTCGTTGAAAAATAAATTTTTTTTCAAAAATCTATTGATCACAGCCTCTGAGTAAATTTCCGTGTCCATTATTATATTGTAATATTATAAATGGTCTGTAAGATTATCGATGAGTGTAGATGTTATGCACATACTGGTAAGGGTAATCCAATGACAAACCAATTTTGTGCGAGCAGAAGGGGCGCTAATTTGTCAAAGTGTCCAGCGGATTGTTGTGCTGGTGGATGTCCAGGTCAGGTTAAAGGTATAGGTCCGAGACAACCCTTTCGTATTATAGAAGAACCAAAGCCTATGAAAGAAGAAAATTATCAAGTAGACATTATACCAATCGCATTGGTAACACTTGTAGTCTTGTTCTTGGTTTACGCTACTTAAAGATTACCCTCATATGAAATGTATAAGATGTCTCTGGAAACTATTCAATCTGAACTTACTGCCCTCCGCTCTGAAGTCAAGGCCCTCACTAAGCTCGTCCGCAAGGTCAAAAACACTCAAGAAGACCCGGACGGTGAAAAGGCTAAGGCTCGCGCTGCGAACAACGGATTCAACCGCAAACAAGAAGTAACGCCTAAGTTGCGAGGGTTCTTGGGTCTTGCCGAAGGTGAACTCATTTCCAGATCTGAGGTCACCAAGGCGATCAACAAGTATATCACTGAAAAGGGACTCAAGCACCCGGAAAACGGTCGCCAACTCATCCTTGACGACAAGTTGAAGGATCTTTTGCAGCCACCAGCGGATGTAACTGTCACTTACCTTAACCTCCAAAAGTACCTCTCTCCACATTACGTGAAGAAAGCTTAAAAAAATAACACGTTCAAGTAATATGAACTTCAATCAACAAGATATTGAAAATCTGGTTGGCACAAAGATAAAAAATCTATCTTTCTACCAACGCGCTTTTACTCATAAATCCGCCCTCAAAGAATATGAACAATGCAAAGAGTCGTTTGAAACCCTTGAGTTTATGGGTGATTCTGTATTGGGTTTTATAATTACAAAATTCCTCTTTGATAGATTCGAATCTCGCCAAGAAGGTTTCCTTACGAAGGCTAGAACAAAGCTTGTTCGTAGCGAGACTTTAGCTGATATTGCGTTAAAATTAGGTCTCAATAATTTAGTTCTTATGGATGAGAAGGGTATTCGGAATGGTTGGAATAACAATCCAAAGATTCTAGAAGATGTATTTGAGGCCCTTGTGGGTGCTATCTATATGGATCTTGGTCTTCTTCACGCAAAAGAGTTTGTACTCAGGATTTATAATGATCCACAATATGTGGATTTAAAGTGTATTATGGTTGATGATAACTTTAAGGATCATCTCATGAAGTATTGTCAAATCACAAACATACCTCTCCCAGAATATCGTGTTGTGAGCCATTACGAGGGTGATTTTTACATTGATGCGTATGTAAATGGTGAATTTGCGGGGCGGGGACAGGCCAAAAGCAAAAAGCAGGCCGAACAATTAGCTGCTCGTGCATTCTTTGAGCAGCTTAAAAATTACAATCAACAATAAATTAAATCGGGATGCATCCCAATGTTAAAAGATTGCTTGATAGGGAATACGATGATCAGCGATCAGAAGCATGGCTAAAACTTCGCGGTAATATGCTTACCGCAAGTGACGCCGCATCAGCTATCGGTACAAACTCATATCAGACACCCGACGACCTTCTTCTCAAAAAATGTGGACTCGGTGAAAAATTTACTGGGAATGAAGCAACTGAATGGGGTACCAAGATGGAACCAGTTGCGATCGAACTGTTTGAAGAGCAATCTGGTGAAAAGGTGAACGAACTTGGATTAATTCCACACCCAGACCATCCGTGGTTGGGTGGATCACCCGATGGACTTACAGATACAAACTGTCTGGTTGAAATTAAGTGCCCTATGAGGCGTAAGATTATACCGGGTCAAGTACCCCTTCATTATCAGGCACAGATTCAACTGTGTATGGAGATAATGGACGTAGAAAGTTGTTTCTTTGTCCAATATGCACCAATAGAAATTTCATGGCCCAATGAAGCTGTGTTTGACGTTACCGTTGTCCCTCGTGATAGAGAATGGTTCGCGAAATACCTCCCGGTCATGAAAGAATTTTGGGACAGAGTCCTCTACTTTAGGGAACACTTAGATGAGTTACCTAAACCAAAGGAAAAGAAAAAGCGAAAGAAAAAGGAAGTTCCACCTCCCGTGTGCGAGGTTCAAGCGCTTTCCGAAGAAGATGTATATAATGACTATTAGGCGTCCTTGTCAAGATTATTTATTGCTTCGGTTAATAGGGTCGATAGTTCTGCGAGTTGTTTTATATTTTCGTCGTTTGATTTTTCCAGGGTTCGTATAAGAAGGTCTGTTCTTCTATGACTGGCTTCTATATACCAAAATGCCCTATGTTTTGTTATTTCCTTTGTATTTTCCGTGAACGAATATTTTTCTGCGAGACGAACCCGGAGTTCGGTGTTCCTTTTATGTAAACGTTCGCATTCATCACGCAGTAATTTTAAATCTTTTTTGGATTTCCCGGAAGTTTTTATAGAACTTTCGACCGTCACCGGTTTAAAATTTTGTTGTTTCAGCCATCCCGTGGTTGGTTTAATCATTTTGGTTAATCAAACTTGGGTTGTGGTCTTTAATGTATTTATTGATCATTTCAAGTCTGTCGTTATATTTTGCAACTGAATCAAGTTCTATTTCGATGGCTTCCATTACATCGGAATGTTCACCGATACCCGCAGGATTTGATAGATATATTTCTACATTAGCACGATGTTTGGCAATCATGCCTTGTGCGTGGGCCTTTAAACATTCAATAATCGTATCTCTAGTCATTCTTGAATAATATGATTTCTATCTTTTAAGTAGAACACCTAAGTCGCTCAGATCCATGTAAAAAGATAAAATGACTATTGAACAACAGTATAACCTTGCGAAGGACAACTTCAATGGTAGGCTATTTGCACCCTATCAACGCGAAGGTGTCCTTTGGATGCTTACTATGGAAAATCAAACATCTGGCCCCAAAGGTGGATTTCTTTGTGATGAAATGGGACTAGGAAAAAGTGCACAATTAATTGCTACGATGCTCGGAAACCCCCAAAAGAGTACTCTACTCGTCGTCCCCAAATCTATTATCACACAATGGGCAAATGAAATTAAAAAATTTGCTCCACAACTTTCTGTGCATCTCTTTGATGGACCGAAGAGATATCTAGGGGATGCGGATGTTATCATTGCTCCATATTCCCTTCTCTCAACCACAGAAAATACACAAATTCATACACATGAATGGGATCGGGTTATTTTGGACGAAGCCCACGAGATTCGCAACAAAAGTTCCAAGTTGTTCAAGAGTGTGTGTAGACTCAGGACCGGTATCAAATGGATTGTGACCGGTACACCGGTTTTCAACTCAATGAATGACTTTGTATCTCTCTGTGCGTTCCTCGGGATTGAAAAACCCCTCGTTCAGGGAATGACAAATAAGATCAAGGATATCTATATTCTTCGGAGAACCAAGGACGACTTGGCAAAAATAAACACGCGATTGGAACTCCCACCGTGTTATTTTGAGAATGTAGAACTTGATATGTTTCCCGATGAGAGACAGTTGTATGAGTTTGTTTTTAAGGATGCACAGGATATAATTAGGGATGCATTCAAACACGCTGTCAGTCTTAATGCAAAGAATATGGTTATTTTAGAATGTCTTTTGAGGGCGCGGCAGTGTTGTATATTCCCACAAATGTATCTTGATGGTATTGCCAAACAGAACGGAACGCAACCAGAGCAATGGATTGGGAGATCCAATAAGATGGAGACCCTCTTTCGTATGATCAAATCCCATCCAAGTGAAAAAACCCTCATTTTCTGTCAATTCAGGGGTGAAATGGATTACATTCAGAAGAATATGGAGTGCCCAACTTTCCGCATTGATGGTTCAGTACCCAAGGAGGAGAGAGACAATCAGGTTAACGCGTTTAAAGAGGCACCACCGGGTGCGGTATTCATTATTCAAATTAAATCGGGTGGCCAGGGGCTCAATCTTCAAGAGGCGACGCGCGTGTATATCACAGGCCCTTCGTGGAATCCGGCTACAGAATTACAAGCCGTTGGGCGTAGTCACCGAACGGGTCAAACAAAATCAGTGTATGTCAAAAAATTAATATATAAGGAAACGGACACATTTGTGAGCGTAGAGGAGGAAATGATGGCTCTTCAGGGTCACAAATCTATCGTGTGTTCAAAGGTTTTAAATGACAAAAGAATTGAAAAGCAAATTCCAGTGAAAAGGACCACAGAAAAAATTTCAATTCTGGACATCAAAAAAATATTCCGTGCCTAATATATATAAAATGTCAATCGGAAGCCGAGCCGAAGTATTCCACGGAACTGCGGACAAAACCTCAGGGGGTCTTACCCAACGGGATTTGATGTTGGATCCAAACGACGGTCAGATTAAGTCTGTTCAAGCGCACAAGTCTGCCATTGCGCGAATGAAGAAGGAGGGAAAGAAGCACTTGACCAAGGTGTTCAAGCCAAAGAAGGGTAAGTTCACCCTCCAACCAAAGGAAGGTACCGCCGCTTACAAGAAGAAGATGAAGAAGATGGCGTAAAAATTTGTAGATGTACTATAAGAATGAGTCTCATTAAATGGGATGAGTCTGTTAAGTTGGCCAAGATCAAATTAGGTTTGGACCCTAAGAGATTTACCAAGATACAGGGTAAATTGCTTAAGGAGGCTCAAATCATATATCACCTTCTTCTATTGAATAAAAATAATAACAAATAGTTAAATTTGAAATTGAAACCCTCTTAAATTCTGTGGTTCATAAACAACTAATTGATTAAGTTTCCAGGTACAACCAAACTTTCTGTTCAAGAAATACACACTATTCAATTCAACGATAGAATGTCCACTATTTCTTGCATAGAGACCATTTGAGACTTCGGTCTTGATGGGGTTTTTATTCGCATCGTAGACCGCCGCCTTGATCATCTCATTATGATCTATGTCAACCTTCACACGAAACTTTGGTTCGCGATCAGGACTTTCCTTAACATTTGAATTAAACATCGGAATGAGTTCTTCTTTGGTCATCTTCTTAGAAAAGATCTTTTCACTCTGTTCAACAACTGCATCGATGATTTTATTTTCAATTTGTCTCAGAGATTCGTAGAACTTTTTAATATAACTACCATCTTCATCGTAACCCTTCATGGCAAAATCAATATTGTATTTTGTAGCTCCAACTTCTGGGACGAAACCCGAAACACCGAAAGGCATGTATAATCGAGGAAATTGAATCCTCATGGGGGTACCTTCCTTAGTGGAAAGGACAATCTTTCGGTTGTTAAACTCGGAAATTTCCAAATTTTCGATAGCGTCGGAAATTTTAGACATTTTTCTAATTTATTAACCTATTAAAACTTTAAGCCGAGCAAGCGACACACTCGGGTTCAAGACTGAACTGAATTGGTCGCGCTTTTGCCTTTGATCTCAGGTAATACATTCCTGTTTTGAGCCCCTTCTTCCAGGCATACATGTGCATTGAAGACAATTTGGACAATGTGGGACTCTCCATGAAGAGGTTCATACTTTGACTTTGATCAATGAAACGGCCACGGTCCGCTGCCATATCAATGATATCCTTCATCTTGATTTCCCAAACTGTGCGATACAACTTCTTGATCTCATCGGGGATATCCACAATATTTTGAATAGAACCACCAGCCTTCACCATTAGGTCCTTCATATCCTTGGACCAAATACCAATCTTCTTGAGGTCTTCGACAAGATGACGATTCACAACCACGAACTCTCCCGCAAGTGTTCTTCGAAGGTAAATATTGGTTGTATATGGCTCGAAGCATTCGTTGTTTCCCAAAATCTGTGCGGTGGAGGCAGTAGGCATTGGTGCCATTAAGAGACTGTTGCGAAGACCATTTTCCTTGATGTGCTCTTTGAGAGAACCCCAGTCGTACATACCACTTAACTTTGTGTCATCGCCCCACATGTCAAATTGAAGCACCCCCTGTGACGCTGGACAACCTTCAAAGGTTTCATATGGGCCATCTACCTGCGCCAATTCACAACTCGCTTCTAAAGCTGCGTGGTACATTGTCTCAAATATTCGTGAGTTAATCTCCTTGGCCTCGTCTGAATCAAACGCAACCCGATGTAAAATAAATACATCGGCGAGTCCTTGAACGCCTAGACCAATAGGACGATGTCTCATGTTTGATTTCCGTGCAGTATCAACAGGATAAAAATTATGGTCAATGACCCGATTCAAATTTTTGGTGACAATCTTTGTGACTTCATGAAGTTTTTGATAATCAAACGTGCGAGTCTCTTCATCGACGTATTTCGGAAGGGCGATCGACGCCAGATTGCAAACAGCTGTCTCATCCTTATCAGTATACTCTAAAATTTCTGTGCATAAGTTTGAGCTCTTAATTACTCCCAGATTCTTTTGATTTGATTTTTTATTGCACGCATCTTTGTATAACATGTATGGAGTACCAGTTTCGGTTTGTGACTTGAGAATAGCCTTCCAGACTTCCGCGGCTGGTACAGTCGAACTGGCTTTACCCTCATCTTCATACTTTGTATAGAGGGCTTCAAATTCTTCACCAATGGCGTCAGAAAGGCCAGGTGCCTTATCCGGACAGAATAGACTCCATTTTCCACCTTCTTCCACTCTTTTCATGAATAGATCTGGGATCCACAACGCGGAAAACAAGTCTCTACACCTCGCCTCTTCGTCCCCCTGGTTGAGTCTCAACTCAAGAAAATCCATGATATCCGCGTGCCACGGTTCAAGATACACGGCAATACTACCCTTTCGGCGTCCGGCCTGATTTACATAACGAGCCGTAGCGTTAAATACGCGAAGCATGGGAATGATACCATCTGATTGACCATTTGTACCTCTAATACGAGACTTATTGGCTCTTACGTCATGTATATGAAGACCAATGCCTCCAGCCCACTTGCTTATCTGCGCACATTCTGTTAAAGTCCCATATATACCGTTAATTGAGTCCTCTTTGTTTGCGATCAAAAAGCAACTTGACATTTGCGGTCTGGGGGTGCCAGCATTGAAGAGAGTTGGCGTTGCATGAATAAAAAGGCCTTTACTCATTTTTTCATAGGTTTCCAAAACGGAGTCAATATCATCACCGTGGATACCGATGGCAACCCTCATAAACATATATTGTGGGGTTTCCATCAGAACGCCATCAAGGCGCTGAAGATATGATTTTTCTAAAGTTTTAAGACCAAAATAACCAAAATCGTAATCCCTTTTAGTATTGATGTCATCTCTCACGCGCCCGGCAACACGGGCAACTTCATCTGTGACAATTCCAGCTTTTGATAGTTTTTTCATGGCGATGTGAAAATTATTGGGGCACACCTTTTGGATATTACTGGCGGTAATACGAGTTGCGAGTATTTCATAGTCTGGGTCTATTGTAATCATTCCGATGCAAACTTCTGCTGAAAGGGTGTCAATCTCCTGAGCGGTGATACCATCGTAAAGAGATGAAGCGACCTGCTGAGCAACTTTAGAAGAATCACAATTTTCGGAGAGTCCATATGTTAGATTCCTGATCCTATTGGTGATGTTATCAAATTTCATATCCTCAATACGACCTGAGCGTTTAACGACTCTCATGTTTTCTGATTATTATTCGTGTTTTATTTTTAAACTATTTCTTACATTTCTTGAGGTCACCACTTCGCACTGGAACTGGTCCGGCGATTTCGTTCTTACGATCCGACTGGAGAAGATATGTATTGTTGTGGAAGGGACCCTCCTTGCCCGCTCTACTTACTGGAGCATATGATCCAACGAAGCAGGCTGGGGGTTTGCATGGAATTTGCTCAACATTTTTTGGTTTGTTGGCATAGACTTCGTCGAAGTTGGCAGGGTTCAACATTTAGTATTGACGGAGTTTTTTTTCCGAGGGTATATTAAATGTGTGATAACCTCCACCTCGACTCACTCAAGCAGTGTGAGACTCCACTCAACACCCTGTTCTTTTCCGAGTTCAACCAAAATCTTCTCCAGCGTGGAATTCGCCAGGCATTCAAGAATAAGACTGGGATTGCGATTGATCGCCAAAACCCAGATGACCTGTATGGAATCATGCGCGTCGTGTTTATTAACAACGCGGGGGACCATCACTCTCATGTGAATAAACAAGTTCAAGAATTGAATACACGTGTCATTCAAATGGCTTTAGGTCATATCCAAACCGGTGTTTCTCAATATATGTCATATATTAAAGATATAGATACTATCAACGCTCCCCTGTATGTCATATATTAAAGATATAGATACTATCAACGCTCCCCTGGATCTACCCAAAAACACGAGTACATACGGCAACAAGGTTGATAAAAACAATAAGATCGGAATCAATTAAAGTTTTGCACCGTTAACAAAATAAGATGAGCCTCAATTATTATAAATCAGAAACCGAAAAAGTATGTAAATCAAAGGGGTGGGACCGTGCTGCAGTAGACACAGTCTGGCTTTTACTTACTGAAGAAGTTGGTGAACTTGCCTCAGCCATTCGCCAATACAAAAAGACATACAAGAAGACAGGCCTCAAAAAGGAAAGGGGTACAGATGTCATGATGGAAATGGGCGATGTATTTAGCTATCTATTTCAGCTAGCTCATATGTTGGATGTTGACCTGGACAAAATGTGGGAGGAGCATCGTACCAAAATGA